>Ga0310697_10000015_pt1 | contig 254601 bp, 368 predicted proteins | sample 172DNAGHGlowgp2_FD_203883 | JGI IMG/M metagenome (GOLD analysis project Ga0310697, IMG submission 203883) | Sheep rumen microbial communities from Palmerston North, Manawatu-Wanganui, New Zealand - 1728 DNA GHGlow gp2 (v2) (version 2) | ecosystem: Host-associated > Mammals > Digestive system...
ATGAGAAGTCTCCCATTACTCCGTAATTGAAACTATCTAAAGTCTTATATACACCAAATACAGATATGATACGTTGTGGAAGTGTCAATACATTATTAGGACCGCATCTACAAAAATCAGAATTCTTAATGCAATAAAAACGTTCTTCTACCGCAAAATCGTAGTCTTCCCAAAACTTTTGTGCAGCCTGGTAAATCAATGGAGGTATTGCTGATGCTGGTAATGGTAATGGTAAAGCACATGACTGGGTTATTTCTTGAATGATTCTTTGTATAAACTGATAATCTATTTGATCTTCAAGCTGTGCTTTCTGTTTTAAAAATTCTTCCATTCCAACAGTATTTGTAGCTGTTGTTCCATTTATTGTTTGAACACAATTTTCCATATATACTATATATCCTTGTATTTTATAAGTTAATTAAAAATAAAATTTTAGTATATTATAATGAAAATTCCTTATAATTTAAGTTAAGAACATGTTAAATATTTTTCATTTAGTAACTATTTTTTACAAAAATATATCTACCAATATATGTAAATGGCAGAAATTTTTAATAGTGAGTTAGGTAATTATTTAAAAAAATTAAACAATCAATATAATAGTAAAGACAAATCATTAACAGATATTCTTAAATCATTTAGTCAGATATCAAACGAATTTAATGAATTAAACGAGGTGACTTCAAATGATTTAGGATCACAATATAGTTCTTATAATTATATTGAATGCTCAGATACAGAACAAGAGGATTTCTTTTCAGATCAATTACAGTTCATAGAAACACTTGTTGTAAATACAATTTACGAAAAGACAGGTATAATATGGAACTGGGGTGATATTTATAATTTAATGAAAGATCCATCTTATAGGAATACTGAAAAAATTCAAAGAAAAGTTGTTTATTCAACTTCATCAAATCAGCGTCCTATAGGAGATATGTCTTATAATATTTGGAATGGACTTCAGATTATAGATATTGATATTAAGGATGAAGCTCTTGCTCGAAATATTAAGCAGATACTTTTTGATGAATTAAAACAATATCATTGGTTTTTAGGATGCTGTATATCTGCATCAGGAAAATCTTGTCACGTTTGGACAAAGATTACACCAATATCAATTGATACGAATAGTAGGCGTATTGAATATATATGTAATTTTAGACATAAGTATTCATATATATACATTGTGCTTATGAAATATGCAAAGAAATTTGGATATGAAAAGGAAGATATATTAAAATACATGGATATGGCTATGTGTAAGCCTCAACAAGGTATTTTCATATCTTCAGATAATAATGCATTATTAAGTACAAATTTTAGGGATTTAAGATTGGATGTTAATTTTGAATCAGCATTTCATAGTGGAGTAACAAGTATTGATTGGATATCGCATCCTGACCTTAAAGATATATTTCATAAGTTAGAATGGTTTAATACCGAAACAACTGAAGAAGAAAAAGTAGACATATCTAATATCTCAGGTATTAATGATAGAGATCTTTCAAAGGAAAAGGGAAAGAAACACTATAAGCACGCACAACGTTGGCAACTTGCTAATACGTTGACATCTATTTATGGATATGATAAAGCTTTACAAATAATGATTGAAATTTGTGAAGGAACATCAAGACGTGAGTTGGCTGGAGACGTTAAGACTGCTTCAATTCATAATAAGCCAATATCTATTTGGGCTATTAAAGAATTAAATAAATATCATGGATTTAAATTATCTGTTAAAGCAGAAAATGTATATTCAAATGAATTACAAAATTTAGAAAAAGAAATACAAAATGAAGATAATGCAGCATTAGATCCAACTAAAATATTAAATGATCATTCATCACAAGTAAGATTAACTATAAAGAATAATCAATATCTTTCCGATATTAAAGAAGATATAATAGCTAATCTTTCTCATATAACTTTGCTTGAAGCTGGTGCAGGATATGGAAAGACTGAAATGATTAAAAGTCTTAAATCAAAAACATTATTGATATTGCCGTTTACATCAACAATTAAAGCAAAAGTTGAAGCTGATGAAAAGACATCTGATTGGTTATATTTTTATGGAAATAAAAGACCAAACTTGGATGAAATTCTTGGAGATAGAAATATGTCAATGACTATTGATAAATTTTCAAGATTAAATGTTTATGAATTAGACCAGGCAGGATTTGAATATATTGTTATTGACGAATCACATTTATTATTCACAAGTTCATATAGGGATGTTATGTCACCAACTATTCAGAGATTGGCAAACTGTAAAGCTAAAATCATTATGATGACAGGAACACCAACTGGAGAAATGTTATTCTTTCCAAACATTAAGCATATTAAAGTAATTAAAGAAGATTTTCGTAACAAGGAATTTGAAATAGATATGGTTCCAACAAATACTGAAAAGCTTATTGAAATGTGTAAGTCAATGGCACATGACATTATAGATGGAAAGAAAATATTGTTTCCAACAAATAAAGGAAATCTTTATTTTGAACAGGTTACAGGACTTATTCAACAATATCTTAATGAATTCAGAAGTGGAAAAGAATTAAAAGCGTTCTATTATAAAAAATCAAATTACGGAGAAGAAACTATGGATACTATCAATATTGATAAATCTATAGGAACAAATGATATTATATTCTGTACAACATATCTTTCTGTAGGTGTTGATATTTGTGATAGATACAGATTTTCTGTTTATTTTAATGAAACATGGATAGCTCAGGATATAGAACAGTTTGCGAATCGTCTTCGTAATAATGACTTATATATTAAATTGTTTTTGGAAAAGGAAGATTCTTCAGGAATTCCAATTAACTATTATTATACACAACCATTGGATTTAAGTTTTTCTGAAAAGGATTTAATGTTTGCACGAGATTTGATTCATACATGTAATGATATGCTTGAACGTAATAATGAAGAATCAAAATATAACCCATTGATTCAATCTTTATTGTCTGCAAATAGATATCTTAAATATGATGAAAATGATTGTAAATATTATATAGATGAAACAACATATAAGCTTAAAGTATTTGAAGAACGATATACTGAGTATTCAAAACAATTAGAAGTTCTTACAAATGGAATGAAATATTATGGGTATGAAGTTATTGTTAAAGATCATAAAGATAGAATAGATGAAGCAAAACAGGAGGATGTAGAAGAATTCTTAAAGTTATGTCGTCATAATAGATATAATTATAATACAGCAGAAACATTTAAGTTTCTTAATCATCTTAATGATGGAAATATAGATACATATAAAGAACTTCTTAAAGGATCATATGAAATATTTAAGGATGATTCATATAAGATTGAAAGAGAAGAGAACAATATATATGCATCAGATATTGAAATTCTTGAAAAGAACATACCAATTGTAATAGGACTTTATAAATTTTATGATTGTGAAACTATAAAAGACATATTTGAATATTGTATTGATAAGAAACAGAATAGAATCAATTACACAAAATTAAATCGTATTCGTAGATTTGTACAGATAGAATATAATCGTAAAAGAAAAAGATTGGATTTTCCTGTATTGAAATTCGTTAAAGATTCACAAAATTGGGCACGTGCTCATAGTTCAACAAATGAAAATGAAATAAATAAATATCTTGCTGATTATGCAGTAGGATATGCAAATTCAATTCCAAATCTTATTGTGGAAGATAAGGAATATCTTGAAACAGTATTTGAGTTGAGTAAAGATCTTTGGAAGATAATCATATTACAGTCACGTCCTAAGAATGGCAACGTTGGAATTGTCCCATTTGAATTATTGTGGACAAAGAAAACAGATCTTAATGACATATATGGAGGATCACAAGAAACACAAGCATTCTTTATTGAGGAATTAGTTGATGATATGAAAGAAGTTGATGAAACTGAAGATATTGATGTTGAATTTGAAATTAAAGAAAAGAGGCGTCTTGAAGATGTCAAATCTGAACTTCCAAATGTTATACATAAGCCTTATGGATATTATGAGTATTCAGAATTAGATGAATCTAATAATAGATTCATGAGAAAACAAGAAAATACTAATATGCTTAAGGATAACATATTCACACAGACAAATGAAGAATCAAATAAGAAAGAGGAAAAGAATTTACAAAACGATTTATTTGAATCTACTGATGGGGAAGTACCATTTTAATATATTATATTAGCTATGGAAAATAATGATGATTGGTTATTTGGTTTAGCATTAAGTTTATATTTACAAGATAAAATGGAAATATTTAAAGAAGATAACGAAAAGATTGAAAGTAAAGGTGTTTTATTTAAAGATTTTGTTAGACAGCATTTAAAAAAGGAAAACGAGTTAGAAAATGAAATTAAGCAATTAAAGTCAAGAATAAAATCAACATCAACACCAATGTATAATCGTATGTATGAATTATTCGTACAGATGAGGAATTATATACATATAAGTGTAGATGCAGATGGATATAAGTTATCTATCGATAATTTTCCAATGTCTAATGATGACGCCAATTTTATTGAAAGACAAATAATGAGTGCAGATTATAATACTCATAATAAATTAGAATTAGGATCATTAAAGGATGCAGGCATTTATTATGTTGATTCAGATAATAATAAGATATTTAACAAAAATAAATTATTTTCAACATCACAAAAATATGAATATTTTGATGTAAATGATTCAATTAAATTAAATTTGAAATCTATATTTGATTATTAAATATGGAAGATACTGGAATATTAATAAAAGACATTATTAAAAGCCATATTCAAAAGGAAAATGAATTAGAAAAAAGAATTAAAGAACTTGAAACAGAATTGGAAAAAGCAAGAAATGAAAGTGATAATTCTGATTATTTTCTATATAAAGATATTCTTAATTATATTGTTCCTTATCTTAGATTTGAATATGAAATGAATAATGAAGGCATTGGAGGATATAACGTTTCAACTTCTCCTATATATACAGATGCAGGGTATTCAATATCTTTAGATCATGTTAAGATGCCATTAAACTTAATAAATGAATTATTAAAGGAAGTAGAAAAATATAAACAAAAATATAACATAGAATAATATGAGTACATTATATATATTTTATAAGAAAGATAAATTTAATGAAAGAGTTATTATATATGCAAATTCTTATTTAGAAGCAAAGGAAGCATTATTTGCATTAAATAATTATGCAGACTTAGTATATGATATTAATGAATACAGATATCAACACGTGGATACTGTTGCATTATATAATGAATTGAAATTAAATGATACTTATGAAGGATATCCTTATATCTTAACAGAAGAAAATTATAAGAATTTAGAAAAATCTATTGAAGATAAGACATTTTCTAATATGCATAATACACATGTATTAACAAAAGGAATGGCAGATCGTATGGGTATTGATGATAAAAAATGTAATTCATTATATACATTAGATGAATTCAAACGTTCTATGCAACAAATGGCAGAAAGTAAAGAAAAACAAAGAAATGAAATAGATAGTATGATTGATCATATTGGAGAAGTATGGTATACAGTAATTAAGACACCATTATTGTTAGGACCTGAAAATTATATATATGGACGATCACGTAAAGAAGTATTGGATACATTTAATGAATATAATAAAGATATTAATCATGAAGGATTATATAAAGGAGTTTATTTGTTAATATCTTCATATCCTAATTATAATATTGATGATCTTGCACGATATGATAAATTTGTAACTTATATTAAAGAACATAATATTAAAAAATTACCTTTTATAACTAATTATTAAAAATTTTATTTTTTAGAAGTACTTTTATTAAGTACTTCTTTTTTTTATTCAAAAAAGGGAATCATTAATGATTCCCTTTTTTTATTTTATTTGTTACAATCAAATTCAAGACATATTCAATACCGTCTGCTAATGCATGAATTTTTGAAGTTTTAGCAGTTATACTTTTAATAGGTTTCCAATGTGTATCCATAAGATAATATGCTTCGAATAACCACATAATTCCATCTTCACACCAATATGGTTTAGCATCAATAAATATGTTATAGTTTTCCAAAATCCAATCTGTAACTTTATAGATTTCTGGACATGAACAGTTTTTAGAATACTTTAATTTAGAATTAGTATTATACATTCGCTGTACTAATTCTTTATATGTTATTAAATTTGATTTTCCTTCATCTTTCAATTCGCATTCTTCATCAAAAGAAATTGGTTCACCATTATAATGAGGGTACCATTCAAAATATAAATCACAAGCTACGTCAAAACCAATTTTCTTTAGTTTTAATGCAGAAGGATAATCAACGAAATATGTTTCAATTTTATTATTCATCAATAAATGCAATTTTTATTTTTCTAACGTTACCTTGTACATTTTTCATTACCAAACTAACTTGTTTTTCTGAATCCCACCCATAGCAATGTGAACTATAGCCACGATCATAACAATATTTTACATATTCAGACATTCTTAATGATTCTTTTTCAGCTCTTTGAATTGTATCATAAATTTTTGCTTTATAAGGATCATTAGTCCATTCGATATTCCACGGTTTTGGGCCTATCTTCTTTAAATACATTGGAATATTCCAATATTCTTTATGAATACATTCAATAATAAATTTTGGTTCCATATTTAATCTTTAATATATCCGTAATAGAATTTACAACCCTTATATGATTTCTGACGAATCCAATTAATAGTCTCAATACCATTGAACTTTGTAAAAAGATAATTTTGAATAGACATATCTTTAATTCTAACAGTAAGAATTTCAATATCATTATCTGGAGACCAAGATACCTGTGTAATAGTCTTACCATTTGAAATAACAAGTTTTTCTCCAGTTTCAGATAATACCTTGATTACTTCTTCATCTGTTAATGGTTTTGAACCGTAAATGTCTGCTATAATTTTCATATTACTTGTTTTTAATAGTTTTTAAATAATAGTGAGATTTATTAGTCTCCCCAGTAAGTACATCCCTCATAGAACTTACGAACAGATTCAGTCAGATTCTCAGCATCCTTCTGCATCTGAGCAGCAGTCTCAGTATCAGTAATCAGTTCAATATGTGGACGGAATGCTGTACGATATGAATTATTATCGGCCTTATAAGTAAACTTCCAACCAGTTGCCTTTTTAAAATACTTATTATTCTTAACTGACTCGAAGCAACGGAGGAGTTTAATTGGAGTTAGCTCCTTATAAGAAATAGAACAATCACCTGAGATACCCATTTCTCCAGGATTTACATCAAAATCGAAGAACGAGAGATCATAATAGAAATCACTCATCTTATAATTCTTGCGGGCTTTCTCAACCTCAGACTCAACATAAGCAGTACGCTTCTTCTCAGTCTTCCATTTCTTTTCAGCAAAATTAATAGCACGTTTACGGGCCCATTCCATGTGATTAAAGAAATTGCTAACTTTGACAGCTTCCCACTCAGGAATATAAAGGTCATTATATTTCTCCTCAGCCTCGAGAAAATCAGAAAACATAGCAGCAATAAATTCATCTGCAGTAATAGTTGAACAATTAATGTTACGAGAAACAAGGGTGATTGTACGATAATCGTTCATATTTTTGAGTTTTAATTGTTACTAATTTTTTATATTTATAATATAGAAAAAATTATATATTATTCAAAATTTCACAAGGAAATTTATGAACTTGTTATATTCAAATTTCTAGAAAATAATTCAAATAAAAAATCCACCTACTTTCACAAGCAAGTGGAATCGTAAAAACTAATAAAAAAAAATTAAAAAAAATTATGGTCATAAATTATGGCCACTCGCCTAATGGCATTTTAAATCCTTTTTCTTCTGGGAATGCAGGATTAGAATTTTTGCATTCTCCAGTAACTGCATCTACCCAAATTTGTTCTTTAATATTACCAAAGATCCATTGTGTATTAATTTCAATAGGACCAATTGGATTTCTTAAAGTAACGTGCTTTGAGTGTGGCTTTGGGAAATTAACTTGTTGTATTTTATCCCAAGCTTCTGCATACTTAAGTTTAATTGCTTTATCTTCTAAAGGCCAATTTTCAACCCAGAATCCAGCAACAGAGTCTGTAAGTACTGTACCATCATTAAAGTGTTGGAACTTATATACATAAGTATCAAAACCGTTTCCTCTTTCAATAACCTTTTGGAAAATATTAACAACCATTACAGGATCACTAGTTGCATTTTCTGCATCCATAAATTCAGGAAGAAGAATTTCAGTTTCGAACCAACGATAATCGCCACCTGATTTAACATACATTGATTGACGATCCAAAGAAATTGTATTTTCAACATTAATTACAGCATTTGTAACTACTGAATCTGCAGCAACCTCTATTGAATCTGTCTGTGGTTGAGGCTCTGTTGCTTTACCACAACCGTTGCATGAACTAAATCCAAGCATTAAGCTGAATAAAACAATCATAATAAATAATTTGAATTTCTTCATAAATTACTAATAAAATATTTTTATTGTCAACATTAATAAAACATTGATTATATTAAAATAGTAATTTATTTTTACAATAACAAAAAATTTAATAAAAAATCCACCTACTTTCACAAGCAAGTGGATTCAGAGGGAATATATTTTCGTCCAGGTCTCATCAGAGAATAATTTTATAGTCTCCCTGGCTGACTTTTATTTTTCATAATTTTTGTTCTTTTCTTGTTCTACAGGCCCATCAGTACCATAAACTGCACGATACTTTTGGAAATCCTCATACTTGACTTTTACAATCAAACGTTTGCCCATACGGTTACGAAGGCCCAAGTCAGTACGAAGTACAAGACCTTCCTCAATGAAATCCTTATTATCCCAAAGACTAGTCTTAAATCCCTTACGAACAAAATCAATTGCCTCATCAAGAGTAAAGTAACCCATCAATGGAACAATAGGAGCACCAAGCTTTGTTGCGATCTCATCACGAGCATCAGTCTTAAGATAGATATCATTTACCTTAACATCAAATACAATAAATCCTACACCATTTTTAATATAGTTACCACCAGCCTTCTGAATACCTGCTCCATAGCCCTCACCATAGATAGTATAGATATTAGGAATTTGGTCATACTCTAACCAGTTGTGGTCTGTTTCCCACTCTTCAACGGGAATAAAATCCTTAAGTCCAAGAGAAGCCAATACTTTCTCCTTAGGATAATTCTCTTCCATGAATTTAAGCAACTTTGGTGGAATCTGTGCATTATCAGTCTTACCTGCATAACGTACATTAAACTTTACACCTGCAACTTCAGGCACAACACTTGTTTCTGAAGGAACAATTTCCTTAGTAACTTCAATACGCATATTAGTTCCATCAATTTTGCATTCGCCACGCCACTTAAGACCACGTAAGTATTCAAATTCTGGCTCAACAAATGGCTCATACGGCATAATTACATTCTTTGCATCACGCATGAAGATTGTGTTAATCTTCTGATAAGTGTTCTCACTTCTTTTTTGCTTTCCCATAATTGTTTGTTTTAATGAAATTTTAACAATTCCATATTGTTAATAAATGTTTTTATTTACTGAATTTTTATTGCGGTTCCATAGCTCAGTGAATAGAACATTTATTTATTCATCTATTATTTCAAATTCTTCTTCAAATTCACCAGAATCAATATCTAATCGATAATCATTATTTTCATTCCAAACGTGAATACTACCTAAATTAATTTCACAATTTAAAATTTCTCCATTATTGTTTTTAACAGTCATATTAATTAATTTTTAGAATGTTCAACCTTATTAATAATTTCTTCAAGATATTCGTCAGGGTTCTTACCATCTTTATGATATTTAACACCAAGATCTATAGCTTCACGCCATTTGTCAGATCCGTTATCTAAAGTATCTATATATTCCCATAATGTTTTTGGTTTTGATGGTTTCTTTGACATGAAATCTTCTATATTAATATCAATCCAATCATCAGCAATCAGATCTTCAGCAGATAATCTTATATCATTATCCAATGTTTCTGGTGATTTTCTAATTTCATACTTTACAAGACGAATTAATAATGTTGTATGTCTTAATTGAATAAATACATTATTTTCCCAGCTTTCACGTCTGATAAAAATATGATTCTTAAACTGTTCAAATATTTCTGGAAATGTCATATTACTTATTATTAATTGAATTTAATGCTACATCCTTTTCTCCTGGAAAGAATAATGATTCATTATTAGCTCCATAAGAATGACCCTTATCCCAACGTTCAATTTTTTCTTCCCAAGCTTCAAGTTCAGTATAATCTTCTCCAATGTTGTCTGAATGAAGCAACCACCAAAGATTCTCCATTGCAACTTTTCGAAGAATTTCGTGATTTTCTCTCGGTAATGAAATCCAATGCCAGCATTCAGTTATTTCGCCGAGCATTTTTTTATCTTCAAAAACTTGAATTTTACGTTTACCGTATTTTTTATGAAGCTTTTTAATTGTAATCATATTTATTTGATTTTTATAATATAAATATAGTATATTATTTAAAAAATTCAATTATGTACGTAAAAATGATTGATATTTTTCAGGAATATAAAAATCACTAATTTTTAAGTTTTCATTATCTTTATAATTATTCTTATATGCTTTATTCTTTTTTGTATAATTAAAATTATTTTCAATATTAAATTGATCTGTACATAAGCATTTTGTACATACATATTTATTTACTGATACATTGCAAAAAAATCCTTGTACATGATCTGCTATAAATAAATTTTTTCTTTGATTATTAAGATATAAATTCATTGAATTTCTATTCATTATTCCATACATCATACTTCCAAACATAAAATTATATTTATCTTTTATATAATAATTTGATGTTTTAATATCATTATGAAATTGATTAAAATCTATATCAAACCAAAATCTAGGATCATATGTAACAAAATCTGCATCACTTGGAATATTATTAAGAATTACTTCTAATAATTCTTTATTTTTTATAAAGCATATATCATCTTCAATAATAAGTATTTTTTCATATCCAAATTCATATGCTTGATATATTGCATCGTAATGTGATAATGTGCACCCAAAATCTCTACCAGTACAATTATGCTCATATTCCCATAATTGAGGCCATTGTATTTTATACCCTAATGAATCCTTTTTAAAATTTCCTAAATCTGAACCCCAAATAAAAGAATAATTACATATACCTAAATCTTTTAATTGATTATTTACAAATAAAAATCTTTCTTTAAAAGAAGGACACGTTATTACATATATTTTGTTAAACGGTATTTTCATTAAATTATTTATATGTTTTTGTATCTCTTTCAAATATATGATAATTTGATGGTATATAAAAATTAGATATGTTTAAATCTTTATAATTATTTTTATACCATATTAAATTACCAGCATTAAAATTATTCTTAATATTAAATTGATCTGTACAAATACATTTTGTACATACATATTTATTTATTTTAACATTATTAAATATGCCTTGAACAACATCTGACATCCAAATATTTTTTCTTTGATTATTTAAATATAATTTCATTGTTGTTCTGTTCATTATAGCATATAACATCCCACCGAACATTAATTTATATTGTCCAATATCTTTAAAATATGATTTATCTTTATTAATTATTAAATCATTATTAAATTGTTTAAAATCTTCTATAAAATTACTAAAACGTGGATCATATGTTACAAAATCAGCATCATCAGGAATACTATTAAAAATTGCTTCTATTAATTCTTTATTTTTTAAAAAACATATATCATCTTCCATAATAAGTATTTTTTCATACCCAAACTCATATGCTTGATATACTGCATTATAATGATTAATTGTACAACTAAAATCTTTACCAGTATATAAATTACTGTATAAACATAAATATGGATAATGTATTTTATATCCATACGCATCCATATTAATATTACCAAAATCTGTTCCCCATAAAAATTGATAATCAATATTTAAATCTTTTAATTGATTACCAACGAAAGTATAACGATCTTTAAATGATGGTAAAGTTAATACATATATTTTATCAAATGGTGTTTTCATTATTATGTTGGATATATTTCATTAGATTGTTTCCATGTAAGTTTATCATAAAAGAACAGAATCTTTTTAGTTGGAGCATTTTCAAAAGATGATACCTTAGCAAATCCAAGATACTTCATTGCAAAGTATTCTTCTTGAAATGTTCCTTGTGGTTTATGATCATAAAATGATGCAGGTACCTTAAAATATTCATCTAAATATTCCTTAAAGATAATCTGTCGTATAATAGATTCATGTTCACAAGAATTGCATTTATATATCTTTCCATTCATATCAATATATCCTGACCATGGAAACTTTTCTCCTAATTCATTCTGTTTTGGAATATCAAAGAAATTTTTGAATTTTTCTTGAAGTTCTTCATACTTTCTTTTCCAATCATTCTTTTCTTCTTCCTCCCTACGATACATATCATATCCTTCACTTGGACAATCATAACATACATTATAGTTTAGCTTGTCTCGTTTGTCTAGAATTTTGTGAATTCTTGAATTTAATAAATCTCTCATATTGCTTATGTGTTATTTTAAGATTAACATATTCTCCGGTTTCTTTATTATATACCTTACAATATTTATTAAAGAAATAAACAGGATCTTTAAGACACCTAATATATTCTTTCTTTATGTTCATAATTTAAGTATTTCTTTTATTTTATGATAATTCTTTCTTGTTATTCCAGTCCAAGGATTAGTCTGTACAAAATTCTTTTTCTGAATATCTAACATATCATTATCATCATCTACTATACAATAATTTAATATAGTAAAATCTTCTTTCATTATTTTACGATATTCTGGATATTTTCCATTTGTTATATCTATAAAATATTGAATTTCTTGACCACGATGCCTGCTTTTAGAATATGGAGTAACACCAACTACATAAGGTGCTAATATTTCTAAACCATGTAAGTGAAATTCTCCTAAACAATTACCATCTCTTATAAAGTCTTCATTATTCTGTTCCCAAGAATTTCCATTTCTCCAAGAAGACGATATGACCAACTTAACATTATTGTCTTCACAGAATTTAGCCATTCTATAGCATTCTCTTGTATCAATACTACCATATCTTAATCTATTCAATTTCTTATTTTGTCTCCAACAATCATATTGGACACTATTCATAACACCATCAATATCTAAGAATATGATATTATATTCCTTCATATCTATTATCTAAATCTTTACAAAGATCATTATATTGTTGTAGTTCTTCACACTTATTTGGTAAATTATGACATTTTAATAAATGTTGGAATCGTAATTCAAAATTAAGAGCCATTGGATTTTGAAAATATTTACCATTAAGTACTTTAATAGCTCTTATTGTTTCTGTTTCTGTAATACCGTCCTCATAATTAGTTTGAACAAAATGATATAACTGTGAGTCAAGCATATCATTATCATCATCAATTATAACATAATTATCAACTTCTGGATGTTTATCAAGCCATGATTGTATTTCACCACCTCTACCAGTTCCATTATATTTCTTATCAGAAAACCAAGATGTAACATCATAAAGATTATCAATAAGCCAATAAAGCATTTTATTTCTTGGACATCGTTTTGTTTTACCAATCATATCATTAATTGTCTTTTTAACATTTTCACGACGCCAAGAAGATGAAACAATAATTTTAGCTCCTGTTTCATCTACAATCCTTTTTATATATTTAATCTTATTAGCATTAAGATGCCATTTTGGTGGAATTGTTATGACCCCATCAAAATCAAGAAATATAGCTTTCATATATTATAAATCTATTCCTATTTTCATAATATTATAACATGGAATTTTATAATGACCATCAATATCCCATAATCCACAAGATTGACATTCTTTACAATTAAGTTCTTTCGGGTTTTTATTCTTACAAATTTGAAATTTTTCTTCATCAAATTTATATAATTCCCATCTACTATAACGAATAGGTCCTACACCCATTCCAACAGGAAATTGTGGACCATATAAATAATCACATTCTTGTACATCGAATTTTGAATTATAATTATCAATCTTTTTCTTGATTTGTTCCTGAATAATATTATATTGTCGTTCTAATGATGGGCCTTTCATTTGTTAAGACGTTGCTTTTCTAATATAAAATAACTTAATTGATCTTGTGTTATGTTATCAATCCATTCCTTATAATAATGTGTATATTTATTTGCATTATTTCTAAGGAATCTTTGAAATAGATAACTTTTCATATCATTAGATAATTCTATCATATCTCTTCTTCAACATATTTTAATTTAATTTCTTTGACAACTGGCGTGAAATGACCAATTTGTTCAATCCATCTTGCATTTTTATCTGCATACTCTTTAATCTGCCATTTCTTAGCAAACTTCTTCTGACGTGTAAAAGGAATATGCGAATTACTCCAATAACAGTACGGATTATCTTTTCCGTATCCTACATATGTTTCATTAGACGATGCTTTAGGGTTAAAATAAACAACATCACCCTTTTTATAAACAGTCTTAATTGTATCTGTCCAGCCGTTCTTAAATTCAATATCATCTTTTGCAGTACATTCAATAAAATACAATGACTTATTCATAATATAAAAAATTATTATTTAGTTACTTAAAATATCTAAAATTTTATCTGCTTCAAGCCAACCATATTCATTAATTAATTTAGCCATTAGAATTTTTCTAACTTCCTTTTGAGAAATTAAATCTGAAATTTCTTTAAGTTTATTTTTTAATTGTTCTTTTTTGAAATTTATAACTTCAATAGAATTTGAATCTATTATATTGCTTTCAGAAACAAAACTACCTCCTCCATTTTCTGTTAAAAATATAAAGAACATTGTTTCTAATGTAGGAATATCATCTGCTTCAATTTTTAAACAAGTATCTTCAAAAATTTCACCATCTTGATTTTTCCAATAAAATTTTTCACCTACTTTTGGATATTTCATACTTCTGTTCTGGTTATTTTACGTTTTAATAATGCAGCAAATGTATCTCCAACTAAAGCATTACGTGGTTCAAAGAATTTAACGATTTCCCACCCTTCATTACCATAAGAATTCAAATCATCTACAGAAGATTTTATAGATGTAGATAATTTTACATATTTATATTCAAATTTATCGTAAGCTTCTAAAATCATTGTAAAAATATTTTATTTATATATCTATTAAATATTTCATCTAGATAGTTCTAGATGTCTTTCTAATGCGGTATATATCTTAAATAATAAAATTATATATTAAAACAATATAACCGCATTAGAAAGACATTAAATGCTATATATTTAAAGTTATAGGTTCTGGATCATTGTTCCAAGTCAAATTAGATTTCTCAACCAAGCTTACAAGTTGGTTATATGCAAGAGAATTACAAAATGGCATTTTAGATATCCACATTCCACGGTTCTCATCACGAGTTGGTTCTATTGAATGCAATCCTATAGATCCATTCTTATTAACACATAAATAAACAGTAATTGATTTGTTAAAATTAAATATCTTCATAATACATTATTTGTTTATAATATATAAAATAGAATATTATTTTAAAAATTCAATTTAAGTTGATTTGTATTTAATAATTTAGGCTTCATTTCAATTATTGTATCAGTTGGTTTTATATTGCTAATCAATAATGGAGACTTTGGATCATGTATTTTAAAGTTCTCATCACATTTATCAAAATCTGCTGATGCATAACAATATTTGCATTTATGAAGACAAGTATTATAAACACCTATGCACGTATTTGGATAACATAAGCATCCCCATGCCATTTCTGTTCTATTTTGCTTAGGATAGATTCCCATTAAATTCAAAGCATGTTCATCGAGGCATCCTGTAACTTCAACACCTTCTAAATCTTTGAATTGTAAACCATTACCACATGTCTGTAATTTGAAATCATATCTATTGCAAATATCAAGCATATTCATTATAAGAACTTTCTTTTGAATATTATTAAGTTCAATCATCTCTGGTAAATGTCTTTTGACTTTTTCATAAGGAGATACAAAATTGACTACAACTCTATCTGTATAATTATGTAACTCTTTGCATATATTTTCAAATCTTTCAAGTGTCTGAACTTCTTCAAAGTCTTTACAATAAAAGATAGGGTCAAATCTCCATATTACTTTTTCTTTTCCATATCTTTGAGAAAGTTCTTTGAATGTATAAATAGATTGTTCAAAACTTGGTACTCCAGGTTCAATATCTTTTCCGTAGCCTGTTATTGTGTAATGAAATATACTTGGAAATTTATCTGTGATATTCTTTAAGTCATGAAGTATTGGAAGATAATCTTTTGAACACCACATAATTCCTTCTATATGCTTATTGTCTAATATGATCTTATGAACCATATTAGGGGCAGCAGGATTTCTAAACATTACAAATCCTTCATTAAATCTATTAATTAACCAGTCAGAATAAAATGCTGGAATATCTGTTCTAAAATCAATACTAAGTATCATATTGTATCTTATCAAATATACTTATAATTTACTCCAAAATAAAATATCTAATTGTCCATCAACTGAATGTTCCCAAAGTTCTGGATCATCATCACACCAAATACACTCTTCAAAAATACTATCAGGAATATGTCGTCGCCAAAGTACAGTATTTTTCATATTAATAATGTTCTAAAACTTCTTTTCTAATTTTTCTGTATTCTTCTTCCTAATAAGAACCCAATAAAAAATGTTAGAATACAAATTATAATGTATAATATAATCATAAAGCTTTATAAAATCTCATTAATAATTTAACGATAACTTTATCTTCTAATTTACCAGTTGCTAAAGTATCCGTAGGAAAAGATTCAATCATTTTCTTAGTTACTTCTTTCCATTCTTTCTTTGTCATTTGAATATCTTTTTTAATGTTTTCCAAATATAAATTAATACATTATGTAATAGAACTCCAAATAAATCACAAAGGAATCCTAAACAAAAACAAAGTATAAGTATAATACCAAATTCCCAAGTAGGATTATAATTTAGAATATAATAAAATATTGCTAAAACTGAAATCATAGCTATTATGCCACCTTCAGTTGTTTCAAAATTACCACATCCATATAAGTTACTCATATTCTTAATCAAATTTTAATTTAAGTAATGGATTGTCTTCTCCAAGCATATCAGCTATCGAAGATGTTGTTTCTTTTTTATCTAATGAGTTTCTATATTCAGATACTGATAATTCTTCTTCTAATGTACATGGTAAATAACCTTCAAAATTACCCTCATAATCTTCTTCAATATCTTTATTCTTATTTTTTATTTTAGGTTCACCAGCATATCCTATAGCATTCTTGCCATCACCCCATCTATATTGAAGCCAACCTTCATATTCTCCATAGTCCCAACGATAACCTTTTGGAATCTCGTCATCTTTCCTGAAGAAGAAATCTTTTATATCGTTACTTATAGACTTTCCTTTTATTTTCTTATATCCAGATTGATAATGAATATTGATGCCATCATTTCCAGATTCAATTATTTTTTGTGTTTCAAAATCCAAAACAATATATCCCCAAAAATAAGCATCACCAGAAAAACTATATGATGTTGCTGCATGATATCTTTTCTTTTCAACAACAGGACGTGGGGTATCTTTATAATATTCATTCAATAGTTTAGTCTCTTCATGAAGTTCATCTAAACTATCATATTCAGTTATAGAAGGATTCTTGCCATCATAATTACGATATTTATCAAATATCAATACATATCGTTTTGATGGATACGGTCTTTCTTTTATTTGCCAATATGTACTATGTCCACTTATCATTTCACCAATTTATAATATCAAATTCACCACCTTTTCCACAATGTCCAATTGTTATCTTAAATCCATTATCTTGTAATATTCTTTCTTCTTCTGATGATATTCTAATACAACCTTTTAAAGATACTTTTCTTTGACCTTTTTCTGCTGCTTCTTTTATTTTTCTTTCAAGAATTTCCATGTGATTATATATGGAAATTTTTAATGCTTCATCTGCTGTTATCATAATTAATTTTCTTTTCTTTTTCTAAATGATTCTTTTAAATCAAATCCATGTGATAATATTTTAATGTCATTATAATTTGTAGATGGACCTTTAGGATCACCAAATATGTCTCTATATGTTTCGTTTTTTAATCTTTGCAAATTATCAGCTTTAAGTATTTTATTATTGTCTTCAATAAGGTCAAAGAACTTATTTAATTCTTTATAAAGATCTGTTATAAAATGATCAAATATTCCTTTATATCCTGGAAGAATATCCCAAGGTCTAGTTTCAATTCCTATTCCTACATCTTTATATTTTGTAGGATATTCAAAATAATATCTTTTATCATTAAGTTGAAATGATATTGTCTTAAAAGATGCACATATACTTTTTTCTGTTTGAAATTCTACTCTTGAATAATGTGAAGGAGTAAAGTAATAGAATCCTAATGGTGATTTTTTCTTAATTGAATAATCACGTTTTCCTGTTCTAATAATTTTTCCTTTAGATTCAATTGAAACTCTTTCAATAACTTGTGAAGTACTACCATGATGAAACAAATATCCTTTCTTTAAAAGATTATCGTATCGTTCAATCTTAATACCATTTCTGCTATATAATGTTATTTTCTTTTCTCTTGCACTCATTATGTATCCCAAAATTTTAGTTGTTTTTTGACGTTTTCAATTAAGTCATCATAGTCTTTAATAACTTTATTATAATTGTTTTTCTTATAATCTTTCTTAGCGTACTTAAGATATATATCAATATAATAAATTATATTTTCTTGATATAACTTAATAAGTCCATCTTTCCTATTATTATAAGGAACACCAATACCATATTGGAAAAGATCAATAGTACCTTGTACGCAATTCTTACGAGGTTCTTTCGGTAATGACAAATATAAATCACCAAGATATCTTAATACTGTTTTTAATTTTTCTTGTTTTTCTTCCCAAGTTTTTTTCATTTCCTTAGCATCATTAATGCATTCTTTTGCTTTAAGTCTTTCTGCATTAACTTCTTTGTATGCTTTAATATAAGCAATAATAAAATCTTTAATCATATATACGTTCTACTTTAATAATTCCTCTATTGTTTTCTTTATCATCTTCAAATCCAATTACCTTATAAAGATTACCATGTATGTCACGGCAATAAACATCATTATCTTTACGATCATCTGGAGTCAAAGTTCCCCAAATATTTTTCATTCCTTTTGTAAAGAATTCTCGTACATCTTTAACTGTTTTTGTAATATTGTTCATGTTTCTCAAGTTTGTTATTGTTCCATTAATAATATAGAAATTATTAAATTATATTCAATTTTCATTTAGTATAAAATATTATTTTTAATATATAAATATAAAATAGTCAATATGAAAGATTTAATAACAATACTAAATGAATCTAAAAAGAATTTAGATAAAGCAATAACAAAAGATATTGCTCGTAAAATAGCAGGTGATTTATCACAATTGGAAAATCTTAATATTCAATATAGTGAATATGTTAAAAAATTATTTGATGACATATTTACAGAAATAGAAAAACTTCAAAAGAAAGGTTATAATATTGATACTAATCAATTTATTTGGGATATGAAAGATTATTTTGATGTTAAAAATAAATCAACACATTAATAATGAAAGATTTTAAACAATACATATTAGAATCAGAAAAAGATGGCAAAAACGGCCATTATGAAGATTTCGTTGATGAAGATACTGGTGAAATCGTAACTCTTTGGGTAGATGATCCAGATCCTGAACTTGAAAAACTTAAATGGGAAACTTATGAAAAGAACCATGAAAAAGTTCGTCAGTTATATAATAAATGTAAAGACCAAGAAAAAGATATCAATAAAAAGATAGAAAAACTTGAAGATGAACTTTGGGGTTACGAACAGGATCTTAAAGATGCTAAACGTAATTATAGACAATTACAAATTGACCAAGATGAAGAAGTTGGTGGTCTTTATGCAGATGGCAAATTTAAAGAAGGTGAAGAAAAAGCTCAAGAATATGGAGAACAGTTCAATAAGATATCTGATGAAATTGAACAATTAAAAAATAAGATTAAGAAAATACAACCAGAACTTGCAAAACTTGAAGATATACGAATGAAAATCTGGGAACCTTATTATAAAGCTGATGAAGAAGACCTAAAAAAATATAATGAAATAATGGGTAAATAAATAAGGGAAGCTATAATGCTTCCCTATATTTTTTAAGTTCAGTCAACCATTTTGCTAACTGTTTGTGATCCATACGACATTCATAGTTTTTACATTTATTATTGACTATTTCATAACAATGTTCAATAGCTTCATCTAAAGTCATAATATTAATACACTATTATATTATATATTTTCTATATAAACGATATGCCTCTTTTTTAGAGATTTGCCCAGTACTTTCAAGAACTTCCAAAGAGGTAAAACTACCATCTTTTACGTTATTCAAAATAGTTTCTCTACGGCACGATGTATAACCACACGTACCAGGTTCTGTGTTGCTCCCATAAGGGCATTTGTTTGCATATTCACATTTTTGATGCCATCCCATAATTAATATTTTGATTTATCTGATAATGCTCCTCTTTTATATGGATCATAATTTTTTCCAAAATAGAATTCATGCCATCTTTTAGCTCTTTCATAATCGTCATTACTCATAATCTTAAATTAAATATATTTAGTTTTTCCAAATTTCACATAATTTAAAACAATACATAGTTCCAATTCTCGCTCGTGAAGGATGTATATTTTCTTCCCAATTAAATTTAATTATTTCTTTAAAATTTTCCATAATTTAAAATTTATATATTTTTATTTATCATATATTCTAATATAACTAATCATTTGTAATGGATAAATGTATGTCGATTCATATGAACTTTCATAAAAAAATATTAATTCATCATCAAATCTAGTTTCTTTAGAATAATAATATGTATTATCACCAATTATAAAACTTATTCTTTTTCCATTTGCAGCAGCAACAATCTTATTTAATTGTTCTTTAGTAAAACCAATACTAATATTAGATTTTTTTACAATTGTAATATTAGAACGCTTATTCTTATTTCTAAAAGAATAAAAATCTCCTGTGCTATTACCGAAAAGATTGCGTGTATAATCAAGAATATTTGATTCGTTCATAATTAAATTTGATATATTTATAAGACAAAAAAATCGGACATATTTTCTACCTAAGTAAAAAATAATGCCCGACTGTCGCTTCTATATATTAAGAAACCGGCTTCAATAAAACTAATTACAATATAATATAGATTGTAAAATTATTTTAATTCAAAATTTATATAAATAATTCTTAAACAGTCATTATGCAAGGATAATTCAATTTATTGGAATCTTGCGGTAAACCATCATCTCGCATTTCAAATCCTACAATTTTATAATCTCTTGTTATAGCAATAACACCATACCAGTATTCATTTAATACTTCACCATTATCTTTCCAATGTTCTGCTGCACAAGGAACATTAGTTTTAGATATTTCATCAACCAAATTATCTAAATCATTAGCATAACTTTGCCAACGTTCATCTTCTTCGCACCAATTACGAGCAATTGGTTTAACGTGTGGATTATCGTTATAGCCATCTATATCGCTAAACATTACTGAACTATATACTTCAATACCGGTATCTCCATAAAGTCTATATTCAGGTCTATATGCACATGATAATGGAATCATATTATCAACACAATCGACATCTTCTGCATACTTCTTGAATATATCATCAACTAATTTATGAATATTTTCTGAAATACTGTTTTGTTTTTTAGTTTCAAAATCCTTAACAAGTTCATTTAACTCATTCGTGGTGCGAAGCATAATATCGTCCTTAGTCATTTCGCCACCATCTTTCCATTCATAATTAGCAGCTTTACGCTTAGCTAATTCTTTATTAATGTTTTCAATATCAATTTTATTCATAATTATTTAAATAATGTGAATGCTACAATTCCAAGAAATACTACAACAAGAATAAAACTTGTAGACCAAATTGGCAAGCAAATTTGTTTCTGAACCAAATTCTTAGCAATTTCTGACTCATATGTATCAACCAAATTATCATCATTTTTCTTCTTCAAATTTACTGCTGACTTAGCAGTATACTTTGCATAATCAATACAAGCATCCTTCCATTCACTCAAGTAATAAGAACCAAGCCAAAAACCAGCGATAATTACAACACCGCAAATAATCAACCAAATAATTTGTGCCATTTCCATATTCATATAGTTTTTAAATTATTAACATTATATTAATGAAACTTGGGAACATACTATAAAGTATATTCCCAAATTGTATATTAGTTCAAATCAGCGAACTGATTCTCAATACCTTCAAATGCAGCGATATAAGTTAAGAAGTGCTCTGACCAACCTGAGATCTCAGCAGTCCATACACCCTTATAGTTAATACCGTGAGTATGAGCAGATACGTCACAAATGTAGTTGTACTTACCAAATGGACGTGGCTTATTTGTGCTACCGTGTGATACATCGATATCCTGTGAGTCTGAGAATACGATTATACGAGCATAATCATGAATCTTGTCACCAAGTTGCTTACGAAGTTTCTCAATACACTGATATGTAAAGATACCACCACCGCCTAACTTATGGTACATAGAATTGATGTCCTGGAACATCTTAAATCCCTTAGAAGGATACTTAATGTATTCATGTCTCTCTGTACGTGACCAGTCATCACCAGCTGTACATACAAGCTCGAAGTCCTCACACTGGTTAGCCGCAAGCATCGCCATCGCAGCAGCCTGGTCCATACGGCTGAATATTGAACCTGAACTTGTGATTGAACCCATAGAACCTGAAACGTCTACGATAAACAATGTCTTACCTGGAAGCTTAGGTAGATTCTCGTAAGTCTTAAGCATAGCATCCTCAATTTCGCGGTCGAAACCAGAACACATACGCATTGCCTTTAAGAAGTCAAGTGGAAGTAGCATTGCGCCCTTAAGCTCTTTAAGACCCTTCTCAATAACTGGACGTGGTACACCAGCAGTCTGCATGTTACGAAGGTTCATAAGCATAGCCTTACCACCAATCTTACCCTCATTGATAAGCTTCTCCCAAACAGCAGATTTCTCTTCGTTTGTGTGAGCATTTGAAAGTAATACCTCCCAAGTCTCTGGTGTCTCAAGTGTACGGTCAGCAATCTTCTTATAAAGAACTGCCTCAAGCTGTGTTGTTGGCTTTGGACGAACCATGAACATTACATCACGAAGCTTAATTTCAGCATCACGGTCATACTTTGCAAAGTGGTACTCCTTAAAGTTATGGAATGCCTCAGCAAGACCCTTCTTAGCAGCATTACAGATAGGACATTTACCATCCATCCAATAAAGTGCCATAAAGTCTGTTAACATGTCGGCACGAGTGATAATTTTTGGAAGTACATCCTTAACATAAGGACGTGTCTCTTCATGCTTACACATCTGAACAGCAAGGAACAAAGGTGTATGACGAAGCTTCTGCATAACACGAGCCTCAATTGTAAGATTTGCAACATCCTTTGGATCACAGATAGGTACAAGACGAACAATCTCATCTACAACCTTCTGACCATCCATATATGCAATGTTCTCCCAAAGCAAGTTAGCAAGAACTGCTCTACGAAGTAATTGGATGTTTGACTGTGCAGCTGCAGCGTTTGTAACGCGGCCTGCGATTTCACCAACACTAATCTGATTCTTTTTCAAATCAGTACTCTTCTTTGTGGAATTGAATTTACTCATAGTTTTTCTCTCCTTATATATTTTTATTTGTTATATATTATTAATCGTTAAAATCTTCTCTTAAATGTATATTACATTGTCTAATAAATTCAGAACCCTGTCTATAAGAATTCTCTAAAGATCTAAGTCGTTCCTTCATATCATTAAGCTTCTTATTAGATTCTTCACGATATGCTTCATATTCATTATCCAACTTAGCATAAGATTCCTTAATCTGCTTCAATCTTGCTTCTTCATTAACTATAGATTGTTCAGTCTTTGACTTATCTAATTCTTTAATACTCCAACGTCCCATATTATATAATTCTAAATTTCGAACCTAAAATTTCCATCATCATATTAAATTGCCATACATAAGATATATCAGCAGATCCAATAGATTCACAAGCATTATTATCTATATGTAATCCCCAATTAGCATCATTATTCACAATGCCATTTTGAAAATCTAATTTAACACAGTTTGAACCATCTTCATTATATGTACAATATCTTAATGTACAATAATTATCAATACCTAATATTTTATTCCAATATTCTCGTTCCCATTCAAATGTAACATCTTCGAATCCTATTGACTTAAGAAGATCCTCTGTTATCAATCGTTCATCTTTCATTTATCTACAAATGTCTCTTTAAATTTATTAAGAATATACATCAACTCTTTATTAGGTAGATTAACAGTTTTTCCCTCACTTTCAAGAATATCCCATGCATTCATAACATAATTATATGCAAATTCATCTTTATTAGCACCGAACATTCTTCGTAGGTACTCATAAATGATTACCAATACAGAATATTCTACTTCATTGGCATAAAGAATAATTCTCTTTCCAATATTTTTATCATTAAATGCAATACGAAGATCTGAATCACAAGCATCTGAAAAATCACTTTCCATAGCAGTCACTGCAATAGAATCTACATTAGTAACAGAATCCACCAATGCAATCTTCTTAACATATACTGTATTAGTCAGCTTATCTTTTGTATACTCGCTAATAGCATCCTGTTTATCGTCGTTAAATCCACAACGCATTACAATTGAAAAAATGTCACGAATAATCTCAAACTTCTTCATATTAATCAATCTTTTTAATTATATCTATTACAGTTTCATCTCTATACACTGCCCAACTATCTTTATCCCAAACACAAGGAAAAAATGATAGATGATATATTGTCTTCTTTAGGATATCTCCAGTATTAATATCATATAGTGTTTCCACAGCATCATAATCATTATCTGAAGTTTGTTTTAAACTCATTGCAGAAATACCACACCCTGAAGGATATACATCAATATATAGACTATCATTAGTGAATGTATATGTTACTTTAATCAAATTATCAATTGACTTGGTGTTATAATCTTCGGTCAAATATGTTCCATTCAAATCAACAGAATATGCAAAAACTGATGTTAAAAACAATAATGTGGTAAATAATAGCTTCTTCATTTTATGAATTGATTTCTATAAACGACTGTTCAACAATATCCAATAATGAATTCATAACTCGATATGCATAACTGTTTTTACGATATGAATTACGATAATTACCCAATGCTCGCATTAAATAAATCATCAGATCATTAATGTCATAATAATTAAGCTTTCCGTTATCAGTATCAACGTATAATTTGAAACAATAATTTTTAACTGATTCAATACGTTCTACAAAACGACTAGGATAATTTCTTAGATCTGCGTTTTCAATCGATATAATCGCATCTTTATTAATTAATGCAATATCAATTACTTGGTCACAAAGAATATCTAAAATTCTCTTCATTGTTGTTTGATTATATAATAATATAGAATTTTTTTAAATTAAATCAAAATTTTAACATTTTTTAACAACTACCAAAACGATATGATCTAAAACAATTTGTTAATTCTTCTTTAATAGAATCCCAAGTCTCCTGATCAATTGTTTCAAAATCAATTTCACCATCATATTCTCCAGCATCATTATAATTAATAAGAATATCTGCATCTTCATCAGAACCAGGAATAAAACCAAGCTTATATAATGTGTGAATCATATCAATTGTAACTAAATTGAAATTGACGTCACATACATAAAGCATATCATGCTCACATGCTGTAGGATATTTCGAATCTGGTCTATTCAAAACATCATTCAAAATAATTAATGCTGCAATTAAATCTTTCATATTAAAAATCAGTAAGTTCTTCTACTTTAAAAAACTTAATCCACTCAATACCATCACAACCGTCTGGAGTAAAACGAAGATAGAACTCTTTAATAAGATTAAAATCTTCTACATTATAATCAAACTCCTTCTTCATCCAATTAGCAATACCACAAGTATATAGAACATATTGGTTACCATCCCACATCTTTGGGAGGCCTTTGTTCTGTCCGAACCAATTCCAAACATCACCCTTGAAATTCTTATTGATAATTGATGCAAGATTTGAAAACCTAATCAAATCTTCCAACGAAATAGACTTTGTAATAACTGGAGAACTACCATCACAATTACGGGTCTTAATCTGAATTTGATACTTTATATTCATATTCTATATATTTGTTTGATTAATTTAAATATAGAACATTTTACGAAAAATTCAAATATTATATAAATAATTTCATTAATAAATTATATACTTAGTTTTTCTTAAGATAATTTATAAAGTCATCTAATTCAATACTAAATTCTTCAAACATCAAACCGGTATCTGTACATTCACATGCGTAGATAACAAATACTTTAATAATATTAACATCACATGTATATCCAATGACATGTATATCATCATAATCATCTTCATATAATTCTTCTTTAATATCATCTAATTTACCATGTTCATCAAGGTAATCAAACAAAAAAGAATTAACTATTGATGCAGCTTTAATATTGATAATAAAATTTTTAATTTCTTGTACAGTCATACTATCTCATCACAAATTTTATTAGATATATAATTAAGAACCCTAACAAAAGCAGTATCTTTTGTCATATGATTTTCTCCCATAATTTTCTTTAAGACTTTATATGTAGTCTTAAGTTCTTCTAAATCGTTATTCATCTATATTCTTTGTTAGTATCTTATATGAATTAATACGAATAGGACATGTGGTATGAACAAATTCATTCATTCCTAATCTAATATAATTAGATCCTTTATAAGATGATGTAAATGGAACATGTGTATTCCAATGTTCTGCAGCCCATCTATAATAAAATATAGAATCATATGTTATTGTCGTATCAGGATAAACAATAGAATAATTAACTTTACACTTGCCTGTCTTATCATCCATCCAATCGCAAGATGATAGACATATGCACATTAAAAATATTACTATAATTTTTTTCATTTCTTTCTTCTTTTATTTAATAGTTTCATTCCATAATCTTTAGGAGAAGATTTCTTGTCTTTTATTTCAACTTTAAATTCAGGTTCATCAAAAATATGATAATATATATAATTAGTATCTTCGTACATTATTTATGATTTTTAGTCCATTTAATGAATTCATCACATAAGATATCATCATCTCCAATATCATAACCAAGACATCCGAAACTAATCAAATCCATAGCTTCATTACCATCTTCTTCACATCTTTCAAGATATTTTCCATAATCCTGAAGAATCTTATAAAAATACTGTTCGTTACTCATAAAATATTTAGTTTAATATTTTAATCAAATTTCATATTTTGATTTATATCTTCTACTATTTCTAGATTTTGATCTTTTTATTTGTTTTATACACCATTCTTTTGAAATATATTCATTATTTCTATTTACCCAATAATAAGCAAATTCTGTTGCATTACCAGTAAAAGTATGACCAGCATGATTATATATGGAATATTTTATAAAATTTGGTTTCATAATAAATTTAATTTAATGTTATCATCAAATTTCATTGGTTCTGCGTGATTCAAATAATTATATTCATCATCTTGATATATACAAGAATAAAAATCGCTATTCATATATGCACGCTTTAACATTATCAACACATGTGGATTATATGTATTATTAGGATTGCTTGGATTCAATCTAATATCATAATCATTCCCATAAGTATCAACAATATATCTTACAACACCCTGACTTCTACTTGCACCAACAGCACAGTGAATATAAATAGTATCATCATATTTAAGTCTCCAATTAATCCAATCTACCAATTTAAATGCCTCTTCATAATCTAATGCATGAAGAATATCTATACATTCGTTATTTAATCCGGTAATATAGATATGACTAAAATAAATATTTGATTGTTTTACTTTACCTTCATTATATAATTCCAAAGAATCATCATAGCATTTACTTTCTTGATTTTTAAACCAAAATGGGTTAATATCATCAATATCGAGATTATATACTCTTGGATTATGATCTTCCCCGACAGTGTTCCAATCATTCTTAAACCAATGTTCTGCAAGATCACCCTCATTTGGAGAACATATTGATATTGCAGAAACCCCTTCAGGAAGTTTATCTATCCATCCATTATTTCTCATTATATTATCAAAATCATAATGAGAATAACAAAGTATATTTCTAATAGGCTTATTCATTTATTAATTTCAGAATTTAAATCTACAGGTTTATACATTTCATAAACTTCATTTAATAGAATAAATGCATCATTAATAGTAAAATTCACATTAGAATGTTTGTCAAAAATTTCATTAACATGATCATATGCAGTAAATGTTTTATTATCTACTGTTTTAAATTTTGCAGAAAATCGCCATCCATGCGCATTATCATGTTTATATGTAATAGATTTACATGAAGTTTTTGATTTTTTAATTACAATTTTATTTGTTCTAGCGCCTCCGCATGGACATCTAAATGAAATTTCTCCAATAACTTCAAATATTTTACCAACAATTTTACTTTGGAAATATGGATCAATAACATTTAATGGTAATCCACCTAATATTACATTATGATATTCGTCCAGATATTCGTCATCACAATTATTAATACCACAATTTCTAACATTAATAAAATCATTCCAAGTTTTAATCATAATTATATATCTTAATTGGTTTATTCATTTAATCAATCCATGTTATTGTGCTTCCTTCAAAAATCATACAAATTCTTGATGTGTAATATGTAGTATAATGTAGAATAATATATTGTCCTTCAATATTTGGATGATTTTCTCTCCACTTATTAAAAGCAATTACTGCATCTTCTTGTGTATTAAAGTGACGGTTTCTGAAAAGTTTTGTCATCATTCCGCCTTCCACTTTATTAATACTGTAATAAGGATACTTTTGCATAATTTATTTAGTGAAATGTGAAATATCAAAATAAATATTCAAATAACAATTGTTTTTAGAAGCATATTCACCAGTTATACCCATATTGAATACAAATCCACCAGTTGTACATGTATATTCTTTCTTACCAAGTTCAATGATATCATATAAAGCATGGTTAAAGAATTCTCGTTTAATCATTTTAATCATATCATTCTTATCAGGAATCTTATAAAATGATTTTCCATTTTCATAGAATGACCATTCCCAATTAGTTGATTTCATAAATGATTCAATAATGTCAAATCTCAAATGATTAAACTCCTCTTCAAGTAGATTTTCAAAAACTTTCATAATATGAAGTTTTCTACCAATTTCTTGCTCAATGCAATATTCATCATCAATAATCTCATTGAGACGATTGATATCTTTTTCATGGAGACGAGTCCATGTTGAATTAATTGAATATCCCATACTTTATATTTTTTGTTTGATTTACAAATATAATATAGAAAAAGTCCAGAAATATTCAAATTTCTGGACAATTTTTAATATTATTCTAAAAATTTTAATCTATATAAATTACACCCTATAAAATTTCCTAATATAACCATTAAATAATTATATGCTATCTGTGGTGAATGAATATTAGCAGCACATATATAAAAGGCATCAGCAATAGAATGATAAAATCCTGCTAATATGAATACTGGGACCGCAAATAAAAGTGGTAGCCATTTGTTTTCTCGAGCAAATTTAACAGCAGTTGTCATTAAATATCCACAAAATATGCCTCTTATTAATGCTTGCCAAATATCTACTTGTGATCTTGCTTCAACAATAGCATTTGATTTATCTACTAACTCAGGTATAGCATATGTCGCAATTGCCGCAGTTATAGCACAACCTAAAAAGTTATTGAAAAATATAAACCAAAATAAGTTTCCAATATCTGATATGTTTTCAACAAATCCAGCAGTACCTGTATATAATGCATATTTATAATGAACTACTGTTATAAGTCCAAACGTAAACAATATAGCACCAGGAATTCCACCACCTACCATAAGATTAACTATACAACCTATAGATATGCAAAATCCTGCAAGTATAGCACTAAATGATAGATTCCAACATTCTTTAGTAGTATCTGTCTTAATCATTATTTATTAAAATTTTTAATCTTTTTAAGTAATTCCTTTTCTTCTGCTTTAATATATGTTGGCATCTTAGGCTTTATAATAAATATGTAATTGCCATATCCATAATTATTTTGTAATTTAATTCCTTCACCTTTCAATACAATCTGTGTACCATCTTTAGAATATTCAGGAATCTTAACAGTTACTTCTTTTCCATTTGGTAATTTATGTTTTATTTCAGCTCCTAATATGCAGTCATAATATGAAACTTCAATCAATTCATAAACAGCTCTATCTGTTATCTTATATTTTGTTTCATCAATATTATAAACAGGAACTGCTATTAGATTTCCATTTTGTGTTCTTGAATCTTTACCTTCATTACCGTATCCTTGATAAACTTTATAATCACCATTTTCTACTCCAGGTCTAAATTCAATCTTACATTTCTTTTTGCCTCTTATAATACCAGTGCCGTTGCATTTAGAACATTTATTCTTTATTGTTTTTCCAGTGCCGCCACAATATGGACATGGTGATTGATGCTGTATAATTCCAAATCCTGATTGTTGTGTTCTAGTTATAACACCAGTGCCATGACAGTGTGGACATAATTCTACCCCTGTGCCACCAGATCCATGACATTCTGAGCATCTATAATCTGCATCATATTCAATTTCATGTGAATAACCAGTAAATATCTGTTCAATATTTAATGGGATGTTTACTTGAATTGATTTTGCTTGTTCTGGGTATTCTTGTCTGAATCCTCCACGGTTTCCAAAGAAACTTTCAAATCCACCAAAACCACCCATCATATGCTTAAATAAATCACCAATGTCAAAGCCAGTACCAGCCATCATATCTTCATCAACAGTACCATAAGCATCATAACGTTGACGTTTATTTGGATCACTTAATATCGCATATGCTGCTCCTATTTCTTTGAACTTTTCTTCAGCTTCTTGTTTTTCTTTATCGGATTTTCCACCTTGTCTATCAGGATGATATCTAATAGCTAATTTCTTGTAAGCCTTTTTAATTTCATCCTCAGAAGCAGTATTAGAAACTCCTAATATATCATATAAATTCTTACTATTCATAATTAAAACCTATTATGACAACTTATTAATTTCTTCTTCAACATTATTTGATGTAGCATTAATATTATCTGAAGTTTCATTTGCTATTTTAACCTCATTACTTATATTATTTAACAAGTATCTAAGTTTCTTAATAAAGTCATCTCCAGATAAATTAGTCTTATTAGTTTCTTCTTCTAATTCTAATTCATATTTCTCTAATGCTCTTGTAAGAAAATTCATTGCATCTAAACAGTCTTGTTCTGTTCCTTTAGAATTCTGCCATCCTAAATTTACTTTATTTGAAAATGGCCATATTTCTTTTGAACGAATAATATCACCAAATGCTTTATAAATATAAGATATTGCGGCAGCAGCAAATTTATCTGAACGAATATCATTACGTTCAAGTATTATTAATTCTGTTGGTGTCATATTTTATCAATATAATTTTTATAAAAAATGGGATTGGATCTCGAGATCCAATCCCAAGCAACTCTTTATTCAATTTTAATTGTCCTAGATTCAATCTGTTTTTGTTCCACCTCTTTCTTAGGTAATGTAATTGTAAGAACTCCATTATCATGTTTAGCACTAATCTGTTCTTCAATTACATTTTCTGGAATATTCCAAGATTCATTATAAGATGACTTACTCCATTGTTGGACATGATATTTTTCATCTTCTGGTCCTTCTTGATATTCATTAGTCATACTTACACTGATAATACCATTTTTAATTTCAATCTTGGTATCATCTTTTCCAAATCCAGGATTGGCAATTTCTATTTCATAAGCTTTATCAGTTTCCTTTACATTAACCTTTGGGGAATTGGTAAAGTTAAATGGAACAAAATCACCGAAGAAAGTTTTAATAGGATTAAAACTAAAATCAAATAAATCTTTTGCACCAAAAAAATCTAAAGCGTTTGTCATAATAATTACCTCCAATTATTTATTGAATATATTTATTTTGGAGATTCTCAAATGAGAGTCTCGTTAAGAGTTTTATTTTGTTTCTGTGAACGGAGTTCCAGCTTGGAATGGATTTCCACCAAATGGATTATCTCCAGATGCTCCGTTGTTTCCACCAAACATATTATTGAACATATTTGGATCTACTTGAGGATTTCCATTTGCATCCTTAGGCATATTCTCTTGATAGATACGACTGATGATAGGATTATAAACTTTCTCAAGTTCGTCTTTCTTTGCAAACATCTCAGAATCATTTTTTTCATCAATAGCTTTTTTAGCAGCGTCAACTAAATCCTGAAGTTGTTTCTTTTCATCATCAGTAAACTTATCCTTAAGATTATCATCGCTTAATGAACGTTCAACAGAATAAATATATCCCTCAGCAGCATTCTTCTTATCAAACTCTGCCTTCTTAGCAGCATCCTCGGCTTTATGTTCTTCAGCTTCCTTCTTAATACGTTCAATTTCTTCTTTAGATAATGTATTGGAATCATTAATCGTAATATGTTGTTCCTTTTGAGTTCCAAGATCCTTAGCAGATACAGTCAATGTACCGTTAGCATCAATATCAAATGTTACTTCAATCTGTGGAACACCACGTGGAGCAGGAGCAATACCATCAAGATTAAACATACCAATTTGTTTATTATCCTTACTCATTGGACGTTCACCCTGAAGAACTACAATTGATACCGCAGGTTGATTATCTACAGCAGTTGTAAATATTTGTGATTTCTTTGCAGGAATTGTTGTGTTAGCTTCAATAAGCTTACCCATCATATTACCATTAACCTCAATACCCAATGTAATAGGAGTTACATCAAGAAGAACTGTATCTGATTCCTCAGGATTAACAATTGCCTTAGCCTGAATTGCAGCACCAAGTGCAACAGCTTCATCAAAGTTAGATGACTTATTCAACTTATCACCGAATGTATTCTTAAGAGCTTCTTGAACTTGTGGCATACGAGATGAACCACCTACAAGAAGAATATCAGTAATATCTGCTGATGTTTTCTTTGCCTTTTCAAGTGCACGTTTTGCAATTTCAATTACTCTATCAGTGAACTTCTTTGTCATCTGTTCAAACTTTGCACGAGTAAGAGTTGTTACAAGCATTTGAGGAACACCATCCATAACAGTAATATATGGAAGATTAATCTCTGTTGATGTTGATGTTGATAACTCACACTTTGCTTTCTCTGCAGCTTCAACCAAACGAGCATATGCCATAGGATCTTTACGTAAATCTACATTAGCATGATCCTTCATAAACTCATCTGCAAGCCAATCTACAATTTCATTATCGTAATTTTGACCACCAAGGAATACATCACCATCAGATGCAAGTACTTCAACAATACCTTGAGATACTTCACAAATTGATACATCTTCAGTACCACAACCAAGGTCATTTACAAGTACAAGACGTTCCTTATCTTCTTTATCCATACCTGCTGCAAGAATAGCTGCAGTTGGCTCATTGATAATACGATGCACTGTTAAACCAGCAAGTTCACCAGCAAGCTTTGTTGCTTTACGTTGAACATCATTGAACCATGCAGGAACTGTGATAACACAATCCTTAACTTCTTCTCCATAATAATCTGAAGCAACCTTTGCAAGGTCTGTTAAAATATATGAAGAAATCTCTTCAGCAGAATAATCTTTTCCTTCAATTCTAACATAAGGTTTATTGTTCTTGTTGACTACTTCATAAGTAATCATTGTAAGCATCTTTTGAACATCAGAATCTTGCCATTCAGCACCCATAAATCTCTTAATGAAAGATACTGTATTCTTAGGATTCATAATCATACCACGTTTAGCGGAACCTCCAATTTTACGTTCATCGCCTTTAATAAAAACTACAGATGGTGTGGTACGAGAACCTTCTGCGTTTGCAATAACTTTAGCTTGTCCGCCTTCAATAATAGCGACACAGCTGTTACCTGTTCCCAGGTCAATACCAAATACTTTGTTGCTCATAATTTATATGTTTTAATATTTTTGTAGCTCAAGATAGATTAAACTACCTTGTAATTTATAATAAATATAAAATAGTTAATATTATAAAAAAATTATAAAAATTTATTAAGAAAATGCTTTTGATCCCATTCAAACATCAAATTTAAATTATAATACCACCACGTATTACATTGTTTTAATATCTTTTTACAAGTATCATAATCATAATTTGTATTATTTGATATATCATGCATATGATTTAAACAATCTGCAGTAAACAATCTATTATTATAATCTGTAATATGACCATTTCTAAAATAATAATCAAATACTACATTTTCATTAACATCATCTACTAACAAATATGCAAATTCTTTAATTTCTTTAATATCATTAATATTAAATCCATTTAATGATAAAAGAAAACATAATAAATATTTCTTATCATTTACTTTAACTAAGTGCGTAAAATATTTCATAGTTCCCATATCTTTTCTGGAGTTGGTCTACCATCTAACCAATCTTCAGTATATTTTTCATATTCTTCTTCAGACATATCTCCTTTTATAAATATCTTATAAAGATTATGAAATGTATTTTCAAATGTCTCTAATGAACTTTTATCATAGTCTTCATATGGATCACCTTTGAATATTGGTTCATTTTCAGCTAATTCTTTACTACATATAATAGCCTGTACAGATTCATCATTTGATATTCTCCAATATCCTCTTGCTTGTTGTTCATTAAGAGTTATATACATTGGATAATATAACTCATATTCATCATTTGGCATACATACATAAAATACTTTCATAAAATCAATTTCATTAATATATTTATAATTCATATTTTTTATGGAAATCATTATACAGATGCATGAATTCTGATGTAAAGAAACGTGTAACATCATGAACTAATTGATCATCTATTTCCATTCCTTCAGTAGCACATGCTAATGCTCCAGCTAATCCACCTTCTGTATCAGTATCACCACCTAATGATATTGCTTTACGAATACAGTCTTCATAAGAATTTGAATCTCTCCAACATATCAATACAGCAGGAACTGAATTCTGACATGTACATTCAAATTTATGTACTCTTTTTAATTCATCATAAGATTTTGAAAGATCATATCTAAATTGTCTGCTAATATATTTCAATATATCTTTTTTAGTATTGCCTTCCTTAGCAAAGAATATTGCAGCTGCTATAGCTTGTGCACCTTTAATTCCTTCAGGATGATTATGAGTTACTTCAGCAGATATCTTAGCTAACTCCATGCATTCATCAATATTATTTGCAACATAAGCAACTGGTGGAACTCTCATAGCAGATCCATTACCAAATGAATTATATGGATCTCTACGTTTTTCATTAATCCATTTCTTAAATGTTGTCTCAAGATCATAATGCCATAATCCATAATTGTATTTATTACCCCAATAATGGAACTTATCAATTAACGCATCCTTTGACCTATCAGTATTCATAAGCCAATCAGCAACAGCAATCATACAAATAGAATCATCAGAAGGATGAGTTCTATCATACATAAATTCAAAATTATAATCCTTAGTTGGTTTTTGTGCATAATACTGTCCAATACTATCACCAACAATTTGTCCAATTATACCTTTCATAACTTAATTAATTTAATTATTTTATATGTTAAATATTTTATTATTTAAAGTTCATATTTATTGTGAAATTCATTTAATATATATATAAATTCATCAGGTATATATCCATCTTCACATAATTTATATAAAAATTCATCATTAATACTAGTTTCTTCTTTAGCATTACATATTGATCCAGCTATACATGCTTCAGTATCGGCGTCTCCACCTAGACTTACAGCCTTACGAATACAATCTTCATATGATGTACTTTCATACCAACAAGTTAAACATACAGGTATGGATACTTGACAAGTACAATTAAATTTATGCGTATTTTTTAAATCCTTATATGATTGTAATTTATAATCTGTATTATTTAATATATAATTAATGATTTCATCTTTTGTTTTACCATTACGATATAACCATATTGCAATAGCAACTGTAATTGCACCTTTAATACCTTCAGGATGATTATGAGTAACTTCTGCTGATGTTTTTGCTAAGTTAATACATTCTTCCAATGAATTTGCAACCCAGCCTACTGGAGATACTCTCATAGCAGAACCATTACCATAAGAATTATATGGTTCACGTGTATCTGAATTAACCCAATTTTTAAATTTTGGTGCATACCCATAATTATATTTATTACACCAATATTTAAGTTTATTGATTAATTCATCTTTTGAACGATCTGTATTCATTAGCCAATCAGCTACTGCTATTGTACATGTACTATCATCAGTTACATGTGATTCATTCGTTATTAATTCAAAATTATAATTATGTGTTGAATGAAATTCATAATTTTGCCCAATAAGATCTCCAACAACTGCACCTATAATACCTATCATATAATGTTTAATTTTAATTTTTTATTATTTTAATAATCTAAATTTAACATCTCCCATTTATCTTTTTCAGTTACACTATATTGTTTTGATTCTATTAATGCATCTATATACATTTCAAATGCTTCTTTAAAATTGCTTATTGAACCATTAGGAAATACTTCATAAATACCATCATAAAATTCTTCTCTCCAAGCAGTCATTGGACGATACCAAATATCAACCCAAACATCAGTTTCAAATTCAGTGTCACAAGTAACATGAAACTTATCAGGTTCAGAATATCCTGTGCCACAACTACAATTTGGTCTTAGATGCTTAATAAATTTAATAGATGTTATTTTCATATATTTTTATATTTAATTTGAATATATATATCGTAATCAATTTCTTTGTAATCTTCGGGACGATCTTTCATATTTTGCAATATATCTTGTAAATTTCTTGAACTATAATAAAAATCAGGTCTACTTAAATTACCACCAATGAATTTTTTTGTATAATCATTATATGGCATAATTAAAAACATTGGGAATTTTAAAACATCAGGCTGAGATATTGTCATCAATCGTTTTTCATAGAATTCTGGTTCATTAGTCCAACCTGCAGCAAAATCACAATGCCAATAACCCTGTCCTTCTAATCCACGACCATTTGCAACAAGAACTTTATCATATTCTTTAATTTGATTAAATCCAACTTCTTTATAGATTAATTCATATTGATCTTCATCATAAGTTTTAAACATTGTACCATCATCAAAATAATATTCAGTCCAATAATAATATTCATCATATCGCCCGCTATCATCAATATCTGACATACGAACTGCTTTATTAATACGACCAAATACTTGATGATCCTTTTTAAGTCTTACAATATCACCAATCTGAAATCTATCATTTCTATAATCCATAACTATTCAAATTTAATTATTTCTTTATCTAATATTAAATTCATAAAATCTTTTCTATAACACCAATATCTAATATCTTTCCAAAAACACCATTCTTCAAAACCTTCTTCAACTCTCCAATTTTCTGGTTTATTTATATCATCAGGATATATATGTTGTTCTAAATAACCAATTCCAAACCACCATTTATTATGTTTATAATTTAGAAAACATATTGGCTCATATTCCTTAGGTGGATTATCATTGTCTCTTTTAATCCAAGTTAGCTTATATGTATTTTTTATCTGTTTCATTGAATATTGGCTTGACATTCTTTATATTGACCCATTGACAGAATTTTCCAAATGTATCATGTATTGCAACTTTTGGAAGATATTCATTAATGATTAGACAAAAACATATCTTACCTTTATGTTTTACCATCTTAAACTCATTTCCATTAGCATCAGCAAAAGAAAACGAATTATCATCAGGCATTTTCTTTAATATGTTTTTTGATTGATTAATGTAATGAGATGGCAACATTGATAACATAGCTGTATGTTCATCAATAGATTTATTGTCTAATTTACGAGCTAAATATCTTTTGCCTTTATGCTCCCATTCTTCATCTGTTTCTGCAAACTGTTTATTTACAATCATACAAGCATTCTGATAAGTGACAATAGTCATGTCAGAATCATCATATTCATAAACACGTCTATCATCACCATCTTTCCAAGGAGACATTTGTAATAGATATTTATCCATTACTTTATATATGTTTCCAGTGTTATTAGATTGCAAATATGTACTATTATCCATTATTTCATATATAAATTATTTTCTTTTATAATGTTATATACTCCCCTATTAAAATATAGTTCAACGTTTTTGTTTTGTTTAATAAAATTTCTAATATCTGTAGAATGCATTTCAAATCCTGGCATAAGATTAACATAAGCCTTGCATTTGCAAATTTGACTAAAATATTTTTCAAATTCTGGTTTGATTGTTCCAACAATTATCATTCTATCAATATACTTTGATAAAATTTCTGTTGAATTATACCAAGATCCATATAATATCTCATGATAAGTTTCTTCAGTCAAAATCCAAAGAAAATCTTTTCCTATAGATTTATCATTATCATTAGAAAGATATTCTAACATATCATATGTATATGTCCAATCATGCTTAAATTCAATATCATTTACGATTACATTAGTATCTTCTGTTGATAATGGTTCAAACATTAATTTTGACATATAATACCTATAAAGAATCGGAGTTGAATCTTTCTTATTTGGATTTTGCTTAGTTGGAATTATATGAATGCTATTAATTGATTTTGATATATCTGAATTAATAACACTCATAATAACATTAGCATGACCAATATGTGGTGGATCAAATGAACCTAAAAATATTGCATTCATAACTTAAAGATTTTCATATAGTAATGTTATGTGATTCTTTTTAATTTCTGGAGTTTCAATACCCATGTCTTTACAATGATTATTGAATTCATAAGTATTAAATGGGTGAGTTATAATATGATAACCTGATTTTGTTGGCAATGTTGTAACAATTGCATAATCATATTTTGTTGAGCATCTTCCAATAGCTTCAAGAACATAATGAAGATATTGATTGTCATTTTCACAATCATCAATATCAATTACCCATCGTTTTTCTTTACCTGATAATGAACCATTTACAGAATCGCAAAATCGCCAAGGTTTCTTTGATTCTCCCAAAGCAACCATTTCTGCATATTTAACCAATGTCTTTTTAGAAAGTTCAATCTTTGATTTAGCATTAACACTGATATATGCACGAAGCTTAAACATATCACAGCATTGTTTGATTTCTTCAATATATCTATCAAACAATTCTAATGAATCAATATAATAGCATTTAAATGTATAATTAGCAGCAGGCATATCTGGATTATCTTTACCACGACGAATCAACTGAACATCAAAATAAAGATCCTTTCTATATTGCTGTTTTTCAGGAATTCCGAGATCTTTCATATAATCTCGCATAACCTTAATATTGTCTGTCATATTTAATCAATATTAATCAAACGATAAATACCGTCATTTTTAATTTCCCAATGAAAATTAATATCAAACTTAACTTTGTTACCCATGTTAATTGTCATAATAGAAACATTATCAGTATGCTTTACAATAAAAGGGAAAGGCAATCGTTCTGAAATATAATCAAATAACGCATGCTGATTTTTAACACAATGATAACGATAAGTGTTCATTAAAAAGTTATCAATTAAATTTTTCTTAATTTCATTATACATAACTAAAATATATTTAAAATATTAAAACTATTTAAATATAGTTCAAATAATATTAAAATTCAAAAATGGCAGATCTTAAGATCTGCCATTCTTAAATATATAATTGATTTTTAACCTACTTGTGGAATTACATAGCCTTGACATGGACAATATTGATCACAATCACAGTGTGGATAGTATGTCTTTTCATTACAAGAACATGTATCAACTTTTGACTGACATAAGTGAGCTGTGCAATTACCTACATTTGTATTACATGTACATGCATCATATGAAGGACATACTGTATTATATGTGTTACAGTCACATTGACATGAATCTTTTACTGTTGTATTATGTGTGTTACAATCGCATTGACACGAATCTTTTACTGTTGTTCCTTGTGTGTTACAGTCACAGTTACAGCCAGTTCTTGCATTTGAACAGTGTCCTCCACAGTTCGAACATTGTGTATAACAGTTACATGAGTCAGAACAGTGTCCAGCACAATTTGAACATTGGGTATAACAGTTACATGAATCATTACAGTGTCCAGCACAGTTTGAACATTGGGTATAACAGTTACATGAATCAGAACAGTGTCCAGCACAGTTTGAGCATTGGGTATAACAGTTACATGAATCATTACAGTGTCCTCCACAATTTGAGCATTGAGTATAACAGTTACAAGAATCTCCACAGTGTCCAGCACAATTTGAACATTGGGTATAACAGTTACATGAATCATTACAATCTGGAGAACATCCTACAACATTACAATCACAGCTACATACATCATTACAAGAACAACCTACATATCCTCTATCTGTACAGTCGGGATCGCAAGTAGCATCGCATATGCATTTACGCTCTGCATTACAAAAACAAACACAACCACCTTCATAATTGTAATCATGCGTTAAACAATCATCATTTGTTACTGCATTGCAATCACATCCGCATGGATCATGACCAGTACAATCACATGAACAATCGCTATGACTAGCACACTGTTCTCTATAATCTATACATTTCCAATTCGCATGTTCTCCATTACAACTAGAATTATTGTACTGATCATAAGGTAAACAATTATGACCACATGTTTTATATCTACAAGAATCACCTGATCCTGATGTTTGTGAATCACAATAACAGTGCCAATCTTTACAATCAGCACATTCTGCAGTGCAGGAACCATTATAATGATTATCAGCACATGTATTAGAATAACAATAACCACTACTATAATTATTTTCTTTACATTCACAAGATTGTGTATGACAAGTACATGCCGCATATCCATGGCATCCGCATCCTGTCCAACTTTCGCATAAACAATATCTTGGGTCATCCTTATAATATGATTTACATGTACTATATTGTGAATTATTACATCCATCACCATCACAAGTACAATAAGTTCCATCATTATTACAATCACAATAACAGTCATCTTTATATGTACGTGTATGATTATTGCAATCGCATTGACATGAATCTTTAGTTGTACGAGTATGATTATTACAATCACATTGACAAGAGTCCTTCGTTGTTGTATTATATGTATTGCAATCACATTGACATGAATCTTTTACTGTTGTTCCTTGTGTGTTACAGTCACAGTTACATGCACTTGTTGTATTAGAACAATGACCAGCACAGTTCGAACATTGTGTATAACAGTTACATGAATCATTACAGTGTCCAGCGCAGTTTGAACATTGAGTATAACAGTTACAAGAATCATTACAGTGTCCAGAACATGTGCTATCATTATTACAGATACAGTCCGCACATTTTGTATCACACGTATTATTTTGGTTACAGTCGCATACACATACGACATGTGATGCACATGCTGTACCATAAGCAGCACAGTGTTTATCACATGGTGATGTGCTACCGCTTATTTCTTGTCTTACAAATGTTGTATTGACATGACATTGACATTTATCATATTGGTTACAGTCACAATAACAATATATGTCATCTTCGACAATAGTAACATCTTTTATTGTACCTGCATTACCAGTCATTCTAAATGATACAGAACTAGAAGTATTGTTTGCTGTAGTTTTTGTTACTGTAATTCTGTCTGCATTACCTGACATAGGAGATACAGTATAGTTGTTTGAGCTTAAATTAGAAATTGTATATGATGTGTTACCTATCAATGACACATCTATGCCAACAGACGAATTTGCTGCATTTACAATACCTGATTTTTCTAATGACAATATTATATCGTTAGGATGTGGATTAGCTCCTTGAGATACAGACACAGTAATAGATGTATCATTCTTCTTTTCTTTAAATATAATATTTCCGCTTCTTGCAGCTCCAGCATTACCTTGTACCGAAACAACAACTGATTTAGATCCAGCTCTGTCTTCAGATTTACTTAGTGCTACCCATGCAGGTTTGCTTACTAATGTCCATCCTGTGTATGATTTGATTTTAAGCGTCTGAGTTGCAGGAGCATCATACCCATATTCATATTGATTATAATATGGAACTAATCTAATATAACCAGCATTATCTCCAGAAGTTACACCATCATTATGTTGATAGTAATAAACCTTGATAAAGTGAGAACCTGCAGTAGGAACAGTAATATTTATTATATCATCTGTTGTACCTGACATTTTCTTCAATAATGGGTTTTCATCTGTTGTATCTAATTTACATATACCAAGAAAATCATTTGGACTTTCTGAACTAACAATTAAATCTAACTGTATTACTTGATTATTAGTATATGTCTTAAAGTTAACAAATGCAATATTGGGTGTTCCTTCTCCTCGTCCAGCTAACTTATAATAAAATTTATTATTTTTTGTTACGACTGTAGTAGTACCGACAACAGTACCTGATTCATAAAGCCAAGATTCTTCAGTTAATGTTTTTTGTATACCATAATCGAAAGATAATGATGTTGGTGCAATATTAAACTTAAAAAACCCTCCTAATATACGTCTTCTTAACATTTAAGTATATTACATATATTTTTATAATTTATTTTAATCCTAACCAAATTAAAATATTATTAAAGAATCCACTAGTTTCTTCTTTTTCTATTTTTTCAACTTTATCATTGCATTGACATGTACTTTGTTTACAATTACATTTCTGTTGTTGATTATTTTGATTTTGTTGATTAATTCTATTTTGTCTATTTCTATTTACATTATTTCTCCACCTTCTATACATATCTAATACACCACGATGAGCTTTTCTCATTTCCCATTCTTTAATCCATATATTACAATTACGAAGGTCATGACACATCTTGGCTCTAATACATGATGGCTTAATTGGACAATCATTACATATATCGTAATCTTCTACATAATCTTGGAATTTTCTAATTTCTGTCATGTCTTTCATTTCAGGATTATCTACATGACCCCAGAAATGATCTTCAGAATAGTGTTCACAAACTCCAATATCACCTTGTGTACCAATTACAACAGCTTGTCCATGATCAATCATACAATGCGTTGCACGTACATATGTTCCACGATCACGACCATGTAAATATCCATAATGATCTAATACTTCATCAATTTCTCTTAATTTAGTATATAATAATTCATTTTCTTCTGCAGTTCTAGGATTATCGTCATCTTCAAATATTGGCCAACAATATGGGGCAATATTTTTATGATTACCAAATCGTGTATAAAGCTCTTTAATCAATTTTTTAAGATTTTCAGCATTTTCAACACAAGTATTCATACGAATAGATATGTTCATACCCCAATCAGCCATCATTTGAATATTGTCCATAACAATCTTATATGGGCTTTTACCTTTTACATTTTTATAATTCTTAATCTTATTGTATTCTTCTTCAGTGCCATCAAGAGTGATTTGACCAGATCTCAAATGCCATAAATCACGATATTTGTCTAATTTTTCTTTTTTAAATAAAAAACCATTTGTAGTCATACTAGATGCATAATTAAATCCGGCGTCTTTAACTATTTGGCAAATAATATCTATACAATGTTCTCCAACTAATGGTTCACCACCAAACCAACGTAATTGAATTTCACGTCCGTTTTTCATAGCGTTTTTAACAATCCAATCACCAACTTTTCTTGCTGTTTCTGCAGTCATTGGTTTTTGTGGACGTCCTGCTTCATAACAATATGAACATCTTGCGTTACAAGCCATTGTTGAAAATATTGTAAATTCATAAATACGACCTGATTTAAGATATGATTCATTCTCACAACTTGGACGACCATTTAACTTTAATTTTTCTTGAGCTGCGTGTTCATCATAATTTTCATTTACTAAGAAATAATTATTCCAAAGCCATTGAACATAGTCAACATTAAGATCATCATATATCTTATTCCATTGTTCATTAGGAATCCATATAAATGAACGTGTTAATTCATTATGAATAGCTTTACCGTTATCAACATCTTCAATAACAAGGTATTTCATTAAACGTACTGATTGATTTTCATCTCTTGTGTTTTGCCCAAGAAATTGTAAATACTTTTGATTTGATTTTCTAATTATATTCATATGTATTTATATATTTAAGATATTTATATCTATTAATTAATTATAAAAAAAATACTATACTTGGATTTAGTATTTTATGATAAATTATTTACTTATAAATAAAAATAGATAAATAATGAACCTAAATTCAATATATATTTAATAATATATCTTTCTTAATAATTAGTTTATTTAATAATACTAAAAAATGTTGAACTTTTGTTCAACCCTTATTAATATCAATAACTACAGGTAATCCTTTTCGTTTATATTTTGTTCGTCTTATACGGCCAATAACATCATCAACAGTATGATAAGTTACTTTATCATTATTTACATCATATTTCTTATGTAGTTCATCCATTGCAATCCGATATGCTTCTGGATGTTTTCCTCGATATTCAAGATATGTCTGAATGATATCATCAACTTTCTTATAAGCATCTACATTTTTATCTTTAGCAAATGCTGGAGCAATCTGCCCCATGTCACCAAGATCATTAACACCATTACCATCTGTTGGACGAATACCTAATGCATAATCAAGAGCTTGTACTTTATTAGTGTTTAATACTCCAGATTCATTTTGATAATAATCTCTAATATATTGAGCTAACTCATAAACTTCATGTTTCCAAAGACCTCCAATTGGATTTAAATCTGCAACATCTCCATGAATTGTAAAGAATCCAAGATAATGCTCAGTAAGATTATCAGTATCCATTACTAATCCCTTGAAATAATTTGCAAGATCATAAAGATATATCATACGAAGTCTAGCCTTAATATTTCCCTGTCCAATAGTTGTTGGAAGATGACGTTGAGAACATACACCTTTCATAAGAATAAACTCATGCTGTAAATTCTCAGTCCAATATTGTCCTTCTTTACAGAATGCTTTCATACAAGCATTAGCTGAATTATTTTCATCAATACTATTTGATGTACATGGAAGACTTACACCAAAAAATTTCAAATCAGGGTTTCTTCTTTCAACTTCTGAACAAATAGCAGCAGTTACAGTAGAATCAATTCCACCAGAAATACCAAGAATCATTGCCCAAAGATTATTATCTTCAAGATACTTCTGAGTTTCTTGCACCATTGTTTCAAAAACTTTTGCGTAATTCATACTTTATTCTTTTTATTAATTTTATTTTAATTTTTCTGTATATCTAAACGGATAATGACAATGATTGCACTTAAATACTTCACCCTCTTCATCAATAGCTTCATCAAGAGTAAATGAAGTTTCTTTACCACATTTTGGACATTTTATTTTCATACGTTATAATATTTAATAATGTTTTCAATTACATACCACCAACATACACCTTCAGTACAAGACCAAAGAAGTGTTCCAAGAAAATGGGCAATTTTATTATCAGTAAACCCGTTATAATAATTTACATACATATTTCTGACTCTTATTGCATTAATCAAAATTAAAATGCAAATAATAAAAAATATAATATTCATAATTTAATAAGTTGCTTTAAAATCAATACCATTATTTGGAAGATACTTACAATACCAATAATTATATCCGTTGTCTTCAATATGTTTGTATACTTTAACTTTAGGATTATAGTCTAATTGTATGATAGATCCAATTTTTGGTTTATTTGGTGTCTTTTTAATAATCTGTTCATTAATGCATTCTTTTTCATAAACAAATATATCTTTATCATCAATTAAATATTCTGTAATATTATGACCAGATCTAATCAATTTAAGCATTCGTTGTGCTAAATCATTTTTATCTGTACCTAGCCAACTTAAAATCGTAGATTTTGTTATCATATTCAATTAATATATTTTAATCCATCTTCACCAGGTTCTCCTTTTGGATCTCCATGGTTTAATGAGATAGGAATATTCAGTTCATAACATGCATGATTGAACTCCTGATTATCTCCCATATGTTTTCCAAAATCATCAGAAATCTTAATTGTAAGATACCAAGACTGATTAGAATTCATACGGCAACGAGACATCTTCATAACGATATTCTCTGCATCATATTTTGTTCCATCAGGAGCATATACATCACATGTAAGATTTGTTCCAATTCCAAATGAACACTTGATTCCTCTTTCCTTACAATATTGTAAGATCTTAACAGCTTTTGGAAAATCAAGTGCATTAGAGAATACGATTGTTTTTGTATGATAATCAATTCCTTTATTTATATAGAAATTAATTGTCTTATCAGTAAATTCATATTCATCTCCTGAATCCTGACGAACACCATCAAAAAGTTTAGCCTGTTTTAATGAGAAGTTCTTGAAGAACACATCTGTTGTGTATGTATCTGAAAGAGCAATACCAAGATCTCCATCATATACATCTACCCAGTTTTCAAGAGCTATATAATTTGCAGACTTATATCCATACTGAGCACCATGGAACATAAACCACTCGTGAGGGTGAGTACCAATTGGCTTCATATCATACTTCATTGCAAAATGTACGTTTGAAGTACCTACACAAGTCTTAGAATTTTGTTTCAAGTATTCACAAACCTTATCTTGAACTTCATAATTGAAACGGCGGCGTGTTCCAAATTCTGAAAATAGCATTCCCATAGAATTCGCAAGATTAACCTTTGCTTCAAGCTTAGACATTGTAAGCTCCCAGTTAATAGGTTTATCTTCATTATTTACCTCAGGAATAGCATACATACAAGGAATTTCATACAAAGAAGCCTTATAGCATTTATCTGTTACATCCATACAAAGTACACCTTCATCATCAAGATATACTCTAATCTTATTAAATTCAAATCGGAATGAATACAACCACTCCCAATAATACTGTGCAATAAAATCTACCCTGTGTGAAGTAAGTAACCAATTAAGCTCAGGAATTGTAAGTTTAGTATTATTACAAATATCCCTAAGCATCATTTTAAACTTCTTCAGAAATTTTGGAGTACGTTTAATTTTATTCCTATCCTTAAATGTAAATGTACATTCAGCATCAGGAAATTTCTTCATATAAGCATACGATGTAGTAAACTTATATAGATCTGTATCAAGTATTGAAAATTTCATCATATTATTTAATATATACTTTATGAATATTTAAAGCTTATTTTTATAGTTAATATATACTTTATGAATATTTAAATTGCTTTAATATTGTCATGAGAATTAATGAAATCATTAAGAGCAGTACCTCCATCAATTGAAACAGTTCCATTCATAAGAACACTTATATTGAACTTCTTCCAGTGATTCATAAGGTTCTTCATAGTTTCCATTACACAATAATCACCAGCAATACCGCATACTACAATATTGTTATTGATAATTCTGCAACCTGAAGAAGATTCACAATTTGCAAAATAACAGTTCTTTACATGAGGTGGATCATTAGGATGCAAGTGATGGAATGTTGCAAGATGCTCAAACGCGCCATACTCTTCACGGTCAACTACTGTACCCTTATCAACAACAGTAAATGGTATTCGCATTTCAATAAGACCATCATAAAGTTCTTTAGCAATCTTTTCGCCATCAGATCCCTGAACACAATGCGCAGGCCATTGACCACCATTTTCCTTAAATGACATATGTTTCTTTGGATGATGATCACGAGTCAAAATAACCTGGTTAATCTTATTGCGATTTGCTTTGATGTAATCCAAAATTGGCTTATTGATATTTTCTCCACCAGGTACATAAAGAGCTCCATTTGGATCACCAAAATCAAATTGGTCATCTACAATAATAACACTAATTTGATTATCCAATTTAGAACCAGTGTTCTTTACTTTAAACTTCTTTGCATTGTTCTTACGAACATCATTCTTAATGTTTTTCTTGTCTGTATACATATATCAATTATTTAATAAAGTTTATCAAAATAAATATAGTCATTTTATTTAAGATTATTTATTAACCTCTTCATTATTTAATGGAATCCACATTATTTCTGCATAATTAAATTCTTCAGATTTTGGTGGATAAATCTTAATATAATAATCTCTATCAATTACTTCTATTTTCTTAATATTCTTTCTACATTTTGGACATACTGCTTCATAACATATTTTATGTTCATCAATAGATAATGCAACATCAGAACGTGTTAATTTTCCTTTATAACCACAATCTTTATAAAATTTAAACTTTTCAGCTATTTCATGTTGATGACGTTTAAATAATCCTGGTGATAAAGAACTTAATCCAGCTTCATTCTTTATATATTTTTTAACTTTAACTTCATCAATATGATATAATACTGAAGAACCACAATGATTGCATTCAAGTGTTATATTTTTATCTTTTTCTATAATTGTTCCCATAATTCAATCTTCATTAAAAGACATATAATCAACTTCAGATAAATTCAATGACTTACCTGTTTCTTTTTTAATATCAAGAAAATGATTAAGCAAAGAAATATAATTCTCCATAGAATCTATAGAATATTCATCATAAAAATATTTCTTCTCAGGCCATCCTAATTGATACCTAAGATTTTCAATTTCCTTAAGAAGAATCAATTTCTTTTTAATATTTGCCATATTATATTTGTTTGATTAATATAATGGAGTTTTTATGTTAACTACCATACATAAATAATATAGAACAAATAATAAAAAATTCAATATTATTAGAATTTTATATAAAACAAAAAAGGTACGAATTAACGTACCTTAAATTGTGGACCCAGACAGATTCGAACTGTCGTCTTAATAACCGTCATACTAAAACTTGTTACATGCTTCTTAGAAGTTTCTATCTTCAAAATATCTAGTTTCGTACTATTCCAGAAAACCAGAAAACTTGGAGGTACACTTGAATTGAATAGCCAAAAGCTCCTTCCGCTATGTTTGTGAGACTTCTGTTGCCCGACCCGTAGGTTCTCACTGCGCCGGCTATGCTTATTTATAACCTAACTAATTAAAATAGTATCCCTGAGGGATTAAGCAGCCATCCTGTAGAAAGTATCTTCTTCAGCATTTATTGTTTTTGATTCTTTAACGACATAATCAAGTCGACATGATTTTAATACTCAAATTACTAATCAAATACCAAAATGAGCCCTTATTTAAATAAAATTTTTCTTCCTTTTTTCCACCCTAAATTAATATAGTAATCTAAATTTTCTTTTTTAATTTTTTTATTAATTTTTTCTTCTAAATTATAAATCCAACATGTATTAAGTTGATTATTTGTTTTTCTATTTTTTGCAGCTATACTTAATTTTTGTTTATGTTCTTCAGAATGTTTGCGTCCTTTATGATAAGGTATAAATTCTCCATTAATAATTAAAGGATCATCTTTATATAACATTTTAACGTTATTATAATTATCTTTATGCTTACATAATATTTTTCCTTTATTAAAAAATAATAATTCACCAGATATATATCTAGGATCATCTTTATTTACATAGAATTTATTTCCATTTTTATCAATAACACAAACTTTATTTTCAAATTGTTTTTTTAATTCACCAGTCTCAAATCTTTTATCATTATTTTTTACTAAATAATGATTATTATTTTTATCAACCGCTGGTGTTAATCCATAAGATAATGTTCGATATTCACCAGATATATATCTAGGATCATCTTTAGCCATTAAAATTTGTTCACCAGTAATTGTATTTCTAACAGGAAATAAACCAACTGTTTTTATACCACCTCCACCTAGTACTTCATTATAACAATTATTATCCTTTATTAAAACTTCATTTACAATATCTTCTTCATAGTTTAAAGCTTCTTCTCTTGAATTAAAATATTTTAAAATTTCTTTAGAAAAATTTGAAATTCCATATTTTTTATAAGCTCTATGTAAACGATGACCAGAACCCATATATCCATCATTTAAATTATTAGTAGAATGAATTCCATAATAAAAATGATTATTAATTAAATTTATAATTTTATAAAAATAATGATACATATATAAATTATTAATTTAATTAATAATAATATTTATTCAAATAAAAATAAATTTATTTAAGTAAAATCAAATTACCAATCAAATACCAAAATAACCCCAATATATAAAGATCAATTTTAATAATTAAATATAGTTAATAATATTAATTTAATTCAATATTGTTTTATATATTTTCAAATAAGTTATAATATTTCTTATTTTCTGTATTTTCAATTTCTAATATTAAGCTATCTAATGCTAATGGATTGATTAATGTATATATGTTAGTATCATAAAGTTGATTTAATCTACCAAACACTATATCGCAGCAAACAAAAGTTTCCTGTTGAAACTTTATATAATGTTCCATTGTTTCTCTATTACATATTCCATATAATTGAGCACCTGCGTATTGGCCATTTTTATTTGTATAATATCCTTTATTATTTTTGTTATATGTAAAATGATCTGATGAATAAAATCCATATTTAACAATATCTGCATTGTTTGGATAATTGTTCAAATATGTTTTAATATAGTTTATGTCATTAATAAAAGCACAATCATCCTCCATTATTAATACAGAATTTGCTCCAGATTCATATGCATGTATAACTGCTGTATAATGATCATATGATGCTCCAAGAAAATGTGTATAATGATTAAAATTTGATTTATCTAAACTTGCACCAGGTAAATTAAATTCATCTAACTTAAGTATATTTAAATTACTATAATCTGCCCCATATATGAATTCAAAATTAATGCCTAATAAATTCATTATTTTTCTGATACGATTTTGTTTTTCTATATTACGACAATAACTGATACAATATACTTTATCAAATTTAATATTCATTAACTTATGTATTCATATATATTTTAATAATAATTATTTACTTTTTAATGTCCTATCAATATTATTAATCATTCCTGCAAAGAATCCAAAAATTAAAGACAGACCAATATATTCTCTTGTAGACATATTGGGATTGTATATCCATAAGAAGAATATGAATATGATTGTATATATTAAAATATCTAATAAGTTATTTAAAAATTTATTCATAGTTTGATTAAATTAGTTCCTTTGATAACGGTATCTTTTAATCCTTCTTTATTATTCCAATAATCATTTACAGAAAATTCATCCCAATGAATAAGATATTTCTGTACTTCAATTTTACATTTATCTCTATCATTAATGACACCAGTATATTTCTTCCAATCAATTTCATTTACTGGTTTACCTGTCTCTTTAATGATTGTTCCTTTTCTTAAGCCTGGAGACTGAACTATTGTGACTGCTGCTACAACTTTATCACCAACTTTAAGTTCATTTCCAAATGCGTCTTTCTTCCATTCCATAATTACATACTAAATAGAAAATTTTCCTGTTCTAATTTAATTCTTTTCCATTCATTATTATCTACGATTTTCTTACAAGATATGCAATCTTTATATTCATCTGTAAACTTAATCATAGAAAATGCTGAATCTGTACAAGCTTTCCATTCTCCATACGGAATTGATCCTTGTAATCCATCTGCGTTCAAATAAAATTCATCTACAACAATATTGTTCTCTTTACAGAATGCAATAACTTTATTAACAAGCTCAGCATGAAGAGATCTGAATTTATTAGTGATCTCCTCATCCTGACAAATCTGTAAAGGAAATTTCTTAGTCTTCGAATCCTCCATTTCGTTCATTAGATGTATTTCGTTCATTTATAATCTTATAATAATAATCTCTAATATCATCAAACATCTGACTCCATGTTGGAATATTAACTGAATAATGATTTTTTATAGCATATTGATAGTTTTTATTATTTCTATACATTTCAATAGCTTTCATAGTATCTTCATATTCCTGTAGATCATTATATCCAATGAAATTACAAAAAATTCTAAAATGATTGATTCTCATTTCTCTGGCTTTAATTTTATTTTCGTATCCTTCAACAATATCATTTAGATCATCAAACCCTTCCATTACTAATGTCAAACCAAAACCAACAACCCCATATATGCATAAAATAACAAATATGAAAATAAACCATACATTTGTAACATAATAAGCATTATATTCAATAAGTTTATTATAAGCCTTTCCATTATCTTTGAATTCCTCATTCTTAACAGTAACAGTTTTTCCGTTATCTGTTAAATATGTAATGTCATAAAAATAATGATAATGGTTATTTTCTTTATTACAAACTTCTTTATGAACCAATGTCTTATGAATTACTTCGCCTTCCTTTGAAATAAAATCAGGTGGAATATTTACAAAGATATTAGCAATAAGCCAAACTATTATTACTAAAAATGTTATTACTGAACTTCTACTAAAATAATATCCCCACATATATATTTATTCTTTGGTTGTATATTATTTAATGATTCCCTTTGTGTACTCAAGAATATAATTGATAGCTCCATACTCAGGATTGATAATACCCATAAGCATTGCATCATAATCTACACTAAATACTGTGCATATGCCAATAATCATTAAGATCAATGGTACAACAACTGCATATGTAATGGCTTGCATATTCTTTGTATACTTCCTCCAATTCCATAGCCCAATAAAGAACAAGATGACACCGCCAATCATAATGCAGCATTCCTTTACACCGATAACGAAATACTTCTTAACCAATACTCCATATACATGCTCAGCAGCTACTCCAATTGCTTTACCAATGGAAACAATAGCAGACTTAACATCAGGATAGATACTTGAAGCACCAGCCTTAGCATCATTATAGACTGTACTTACAACAGCTTTACCATCATGATAAACAGAATCAACACTATTAGTCAATACATCACCAACTCCTGCATATGATACACAGGTAAATGCAAATAGCATTACAAATAAAATCAAAAATTTCTTCATAAATTATTACTTTTTATTAATATCTTTTAAACACGATACTACACAAATTGATGTAAAAAATGAAAAACAATAAACTGACAAATTAGCAGCTATACTTTTCTGAATATCCATTTCTGGGAAAGCATAATCCCATAAGATAATTCCAAATAATGAAACTATTCCTAAGAATACATAAGTAAACAAATTTTTATTCATACAATTAAATTCTTTTGATAAACCCAATATTCAATTTTATATTTATATTGCAAATTCCGCCAATCAGATTTTTCTACATATTCAGGTTCTCCATTGATAACAGAACCTATCATTCGTCCTATAGTATTTTTAAATACGATTAACTTCTTATTTTTTGTTAAAGCTAAAACAGGTTCATTCCAATCTTCAGGAATATCGTATGCATCATTCCAAATAAATTCTACTTTATTCATAGTGTTGCAATTTCATTATCAATTTCTTTAATCTTTTCAATAGCCCAAATCTTTACATAATCATTAAATTCATTCTGTAAATCTTCAAACTCATGGAATGTTAAATGAAGCATTTCGCCAAAGATATCTGAATAATAAATAACTCCTGCATTACCTCCTGTATTAGTAAAACGATTTAAAAATTTTTCAATATTTTCGCGTTTATCACGAAGCAATACAATTCTTTCGAACTTTTTCCTATCCATAATTAATAAATTTTATCATCCTTTATCCAATCATAAATCATTTTCCAATCAATATCAGGATCAAATCCAAACTTATCATCAAATCCAACATTAAAATAAAATTTCTCTGAAAGATCTAATGATACAGGATCTGTCTCCAGTCTTGATACTTCAGGATTTTCATTTGCATAATCAAAATGAATACCATTTTTTTCAAAAACATTCAAATACTTATCAATATATTCTTTTGTTGAACTAGTCCAAAGAATCAATTTGACACCAGGAGCTTTTGAAAACTGAACAAGAACTTCTTTAGCATAAGGATAGAACTCAAACTTTTCCTCTTTAAGATATGATGGCTTAAATACAGTTCCATGTACATCTACAAGAAGATAAATGTAATCCCACTTCTTTTCAAGAGCTCGAACTATTGCATTTTTGATAGCTTTTATAATACTCATGATCTATTATATCTATTCTTATTAATAAATTTAATAAATGCATTTAAAGCATCATTATAATTATCAAATCCATATATCTTTTCAATATATGATGTATCGTATCCTTCAAAAGTTACCTTTTTATAATCAACAGGACAAATTCTATAACAACGATCTAAATAATCTGCATAACGGCGAATGTAATATTTATCTTTATATAAAGAAATTACAAAATACTCGTGCGCAATTGTAAAATGCTTATCTGCATTAGGATTTGAAATCTTAATATTTCCTTTAGATGTCAAAGATACTTCCCATCCTTTTCCAAGGTCATTCTTAATTCTATTATTAATATATACCAATGTAATATTACCAAAATTTGTTTTCATATATTTAATCTTTTATAATATTCCACTCTTTATTACGTAAATATATATCACCTATAAGATATTGTATATTAAAATATTTTTTATCAATAATTATATATTCATCACCTTCTGAAATTTCAGGAACAATAATCTTAATTAAAGGATTCTTTTTATTTATAAGTGTTATCATATTTATAAATTAAAAACTTGGATCTCTGTATGATTCTGCATGACCAATATGAATTCCACCACAGTCCCAAAGACCGCGACCTTCCTCAACCCAACGATGATTCTTTCGTAATGTATACTTACGAGGAACATTATGTGACTTATAACCAAACTTATCAGGAACGAACTTTTCATATTCCTTCAGAAGATTTTCAGGAAGAATATCTAAACCATTCTCATTAGTAACAAATTTATCCTCATGAGAATTAAGAACATGAGCAATCATAATAGCCTTAGGAGAAAGAACCTCAGTTACGACCATTGCATAACTATCAGAACCAATGAAATATGTAGCGCCCATGCCAGGAACAATACCTGAAGTTTCTGACTTCTTAACGTTCATTACTTCATTTACTGTGTAATAAGGAATTGAATTTGCCATATCTTTATATTTTATTTGTTTGATAATTTAATATAGATCATTATCAAAAAAATTCAAATATAATAAAAAAATGGAACTATAAATTAATCTAATTCTATTTGTAATCCCAATAGGAATCAAACCTATACCTATTCTTTAGGGGAGAATTATGCATTCATTACACCATAGGATCATACATCACCTCTTAATTTCAATGTATTATATAACTCTTCGATATGATCAAATAAAGTTTTGTAATATCTTCCATAAGTAGTTTTCCAAAACCCATCTTTATCATATTCGTATCTTGTTATATATTCATAAAGATTTTCTCCTTTATTCAACAAATCATAATAATACTTAATATCTTTTATAGTCCAATATAGCATATCATAATTTCCGTGTTCTATTGGACGATCCCACCCTTCAGTATGAAATAACAAAATATGTAAAGCATTTCTATATTTGTAAATACCACCACGTTGAATACCAAATTTTTTGCAATTACGATTTTTTGGTATTTTATTCCAACCAAATTTTCGTTTGTCTTTTAATGCTTTCATAAATTGAATATTTAAATATTTACGAGCTTATACTGAGAATCGAACTCAGATCTCCACCCAAGATGGTGTTCTCCATCGTCTGTGATTTACCATTAAACTATATAAGCATATGTAGGGATGATGGGATTCGAACCCACGCTATGTTTAAGGTGGTACATAAAACGCGCTTCCTTACTCGAGTTTCACCTCTTTTCAGTGCTTCCGCAAACTTAACTCCTGGATTTCTCCTTCAAGACATTTTCCACCACGACACTCGTTTTATCGCGCTCTGTCCAAGTTCTGAGCTACATCCCTATATATAAGTGACCGCAGAGGGATTCGAACCCCCGACTTCTTCGTTCGTAGCGAAGTGCTCTAAAATCCACTGAACTATGCGGCCAATAATGTACTCCGGATGGGACTCCAACCCATGACCTGAATATTAGAAGTATCCTGCTCTATTGCAACTGAGCTACCGGAGCATAATTGTGACCCTGGAGGGATTCGAACCCCCAACCTGAAGGGTAGAAGCCAACTGTTCTAAATTCCGTTGAACTACAGGGCCAAATGCGGCTACGCAATTTATTTTTACAAGGAGCCGTAACCTATCTCCTCAACCTTTATCCTTTGGCATCTGCAATTGCATTGTACACTACAATATACAAATAAAGCTTTAATTGAGAACCTTGCAAGTAACCTAATCAAGCATTCAGTGGATTCGAACCAGCATCCCCTCTAACGGGAGGTATTTTACCCTTAAACTATCGTAGTCTTTTTCGGCATCCTCAATTGTACCCCCGGTAGGATTCGAACCCACATCTTATGATCCGTAGTCACACGTTCTTTCCTTTGAACTACGGGGGTATATATACATACTCATCTATATAATGATCACTCTATAGAATTTTACAGTTGGCCATCTCACAGTCCGCATATATAATTTATATAACTCGTATATTTTATGATTGCACCTGCATCCTCATTGAAATTACTGCCACTCCTGACAGAAGGGATTCGAACCCATATCCTCCTAACTTGTAGTATGTATTATATATTAAAATCCAATTCTAACTGATTTAAATTCTTCTTCAGTTGTTAATTCTTTATAAGTTCCATTTCCATATTCAATATAACCAAAGTTCTTATACAAATTATCTTTTACATCATCGTTATACCATTCATACATATCTTTCAGAGGTGGCATTTCCAATAGATGCTTAAGATTATGTTTTTGAATACACCAGCCATCATATATTAACTTTGTATAAATATTTAATTTCCATTTTTCATTTGACATAAACCATGCAGATTTTGGCCAATTCCCGTTAACATACATATCGTACATTGAATCTAAGCGTTTTAAATAAATCCAAAAACGACAGAATAGCCAATGACATAATTCTTCTCTAACTTTTGCTGACCAATAATCTTTATCTCCAGGTCCTACACCAATAATAAATGTTGGATTAGATTGTGTATATGTTGATCTACTAGATATAAATACTCCACATGCATATTCTTGTTTTTCAATCCATGCCCATATATGTCTATTACCACCATTCTTATTGCCATCAATACGAAGTTTCTTAATCTTTATATTTGCTTCCTTCATAAATGGAAGGTTATTTATCTGTTCAATTACTTGTTCCTTTGTCATAATCTCTTTATTTTATTCATTTGAAATTACAACTTGAAATTTTTCCAAGAGGCCACCACCTAATTTATAATTTCAGGAAACTTTTACTTACGATACTTATCTGGTCCCATATCTTTATGCAATTATTTCAATAAACTCATAAGAATCATCAGACTCATCAAATGTTCCACAATTATTATACTGTTCAATATATGCATTCTTTACATATACTGTATCATCCTGACCGTAACAATCTTGTTCCATATATCCTTTCACATGAACTTCAACTGACATATTATCATTTAGTCCATTATTTGAAAGTTCCTCGAGTCTATTAATAAACTCACGTAATGTCATCCAATCTTTCATAATCTAAAATAAAATATCAAATAAATCGTAACCTAACTCATACTCATCATCATAAGCAGATATTTGAAGTTTTGCTTTCAGTTTCTCCTCATTGTCATAAATCTCAATATATCTTCCATTATCACCAAGATGACAGAAAATAATACCAAAACCAAAAATAAACTGATTACCTGGTTGGAGATTCAAAACTTCTCTTAACTTACTTAATGTATCTGAACTAAAACTCATATTTTATATAATTTAAATATTATATAAATAATATAGATTACTTTATAAAAAATTCAATAAATCAAAGAACAAAAATAGCAGAAATTCGTATGTGAACTCCTGCTATTCAAATATGCATTACTGTTTAGTTTATATCTTTAAGTTCACATAACAATTTTGTAGAATCGTCTAACTCTACGTCTATTGTCTATATTTATGTAAACTATGTTTTTCATATTTAATTTGTATTTGTTTATATTTAGTCTAAATTTATAATTTATAATAAAACTTTAAATATTTGTATATTTAAAATTTAGATATATTTTTAATTTTTTTCAATAAATCCCAAATTATTTTCAATGGCCAAAAAACAATACAGCATAATAATAAAAATGATAATATTGGATTATCATTTCTTTCTATTTCATGTCTGTATTTTTTTACAAACCAATATACGGTTAACGTAATCCCTATAATGTAATAAATAAGGGCACATATACTCATTACTTTAATATTAATGTTTTATAAAAATAATATCAAAGTTAAGCATATTTCCCCTTAATTTTATCTATTTCTATTTGTAAACCTTCTATTGATAATGCCATTATTTCACTTAATGGAAAATGCTCAGTAAATTGAGCATCCTTTTGTTCTTTTAATAGTTTTCTTAATTTAATTTCTCTTTCAAAATTCTTTAGATTAATTAAGTCTTCAAAATCTGTAATGTCTTTATATTTCATTATCTATCATTCTTTGTGTTTGCTGTTTTAAACGTGATCTTCGTAATTCTCGCCCGCGTCTCTTGATTGATTTATTTAGTCTTCGTTCATAAATGTCTCCCCAACGAGAATCAAAACCAACTAAATTGTTTCCTTTATAAAGAACACCAGTAGTCTTAAATTCTTTAAGAAGCCTACGATTTCGTTTCTTATTAGGATGACGACAATTATTTAATGTATCATTTAATGGATTAAATTTTTGTTCTGTTGTATATGAATAATCAAAATCAGAAGTATCACCAGGCTTATATTCCTTCCAACCAGTCTTAAGACCTTGTGGATATTCTGTTACTTCTTTATTATGCTTATACTTATATCTCGAATTAAATGACTTACTCATAATCAATACTTAACTACATAACATCTAAAATATTTATACCAAAATTCAATCAACTTGCGCTTCCATTTCTTAGGAGCATAAAGTTCAATAGTCTTACGATGGTTGAATGCCCATTTATAATTATCAATATCATCAATAGGAATCCATTTAACGGAATCTACTTCATTTTCCTCTCCACCTTCACGTTTTACATATGATGGCTTAATCTTACCAAGAAATGCACGATGACGAATAGTTACATTTCCGTTATTACATTCCTCAGGTTCTGTCTCAACATGAACAACTTCAAGATCATCCAAATCAATTCTAAATCCACATTCCTCAAGAATCTCTCGAGCAATACCTTCCTTAGAATTTTCAAATCTTTCAAGGAATCCACATACAGCATTCCAACATCCTTGATAATCTGGAGTACCTGGACCACGAAGATTTGCAAGAATAGAATACTTACCATCTACAATTGCATATATAAAACCAGATACAGCAACAAATCGTCCAGAGAAAACTGTCTTTGGTTTACCTGTGCATTTATACGTTTCTTTCTTTGACTTATTAGTTACTAATTGTTCAACATCCTCAGGGAGCCATGCCTTATAAGGAAAATTCTTACCGTACTTTTCTAAATTCTCTTGATTAATTCCTTTGAAAACCATAAATTAAATGTTTAAAATTATTGATAATAATATAGACAAAAAAAGGAACATATTCAATGTTCCTTTATTGTTTTTTAATTATAATTTATAATTTTTTTTCCAATATATATTCTGAAAGTGATTTTGATTTAAACATTTCTTCCAAGAATAAATCTAAATTATCATATTTGTTTAAGCTTTCATTTGTTTCAGGATCTATATGATTTAATAATTTATTATATTGTTTTCCTTCTTTTTTGTTTCCACCAAATATTCCTCTTACAAAATTCTTAAGTTTAGACCAAAAACCGCTACCTTTTTTAGTGTTTTCTGATTTATGTTGTGCAAGTTTATATGAAGAAGCTTTTTTAGATATGTCTTCTATTTTTTCTGGTTTTATTTTTCCATCTTTCCCAATAGCATCAGGATCAATTTCTTTAACTGCTTTTATTGTTTCTTCATCGGCATTTTTTAATTTTTCATCATATTCTTTTTTCTTATCTTCTTCATATTTCTTATCATCTTCATTTTGAGCAATACTGGATGAAGATCCATTAAATATAAAATCCTTCGCAGATTTTGGATTATTTAAAATATTTGTAATTTCTCCATTTGTTAAACTACCAAATTCTTTACGTTTAGCATTTTCATCACCAATTGTTTTAAATTTATCACTATCTTTATTATCGCAAGGATTTAATATTGTAAATCCTCTAAGATATTCAGTTTGCTTATTTAAAATATCTCCTAACATTATCGATAGATTTTCTTTAGATGTTCCACCCTTAATTTCAATAAATTCATAATTATCACTAATGCCTTTTAATGTAAATACATCTTTACGAGGTCCATTATCATCTGAATTACTTAAATCAATAACATAATTATAAGCAATCATTAAAATTGGTTTTTCATCTTCATTAGTATCTTCAGTTTTATCAGATTCTTCATCTTTAGATTTTTTAGAATCATCTTCCAAATCTTTAGGTAATGGAGCATCCATTTTTTTCAATTCATCTTCAGCTTCCTTTTTAGATGTTGTAACATCATTATTATCTTCAGTTTTTTCAACTTTTTCTTCAGTATCTTTATTAACTATATCTTCATCGATTTTTAAAGGAGCCCATTCTTCTTTAGGTTTCCATTCCTTTTCATCAACATCTAATGCGATTTCATCAATAGTTAATAAATGATCAATCATTTTTTTATATGTAGCAATTATAACGTCTTCATTTTCATTTTTCATAAATTGACTTTTCAAAATTGCTGCATCTATAAATGCATCTCGATATGCATTATATGATTCTTCTGTATCTGGACCTTTCCATACACAATAATGAACTGCTAATAATTCAATATCCTTAGGACCAAATACATTATTTTTAGGGTTATCATCAGTTGCTCTCTTCTTTACTAGTTCATAAGGTTCATATTTGTAATCCTTATCATAAATAAATTTACTTGTTTTATTTGATTCATTTAAAGTAAATATTGAATCTAATAATATTTTAGTATTACCCTTGAAATCACCCTTCTTTTGATCATCTGTTGCTTTATTGTTTTCTTCTCCGATTTTTGTTAAATATAAATTCTTAAGATCAATAAAGTTTTGTTTAATATCTTTAACTAATTTAGTTTTTTCATCTTCTTCTGATTCATATATTAAATAATCATGTAAAGATTTCAAAGATTCATTCTTTTCTATTTTATTTCCATAAAAAACTATTACTTCTCCATCTTTATTTATTTTTTCAAAATTAGATTTGAACGTTTTTAATTTTTCTTCTAAATCTTTCTTCTTATCTTCATCTTCTTCCCTTAATTTATCTTTAAGTTCCTTATAATATTGATTATTTGTTTCTTTTATAATATTTGTTATTTTTTCTAATTCTTTTACATGATCTGTAGCTTTTTCTTTTTTAACACCATCTTTACCTACTTCATATATATATTTCTTTTTATCAGTTCCTAACCTAACTTGGAATCCTCCATTATTCTGAAACGCATATTCAACAGATGGAATTGTTGTTAACATGCTAGATGCAGCCTTTACTATTTCTGAAGATACTGTAGCAATTTTTTCAAACGTTCCTCCAATTATAGAAAATTGATTTTGATATCCTAAATCAATTCCGCTTTTTAATAATTTTTGTATTTGCTCACCAGTTAATTCTGCTTGTACAATAGATCCTGCTTTTGCATATATTTTTTTCAAAGGACCATTAACGATATCATTATGATCAATTTTTCCAACAGTCTTTTCAATTGCTTTAAACCAAGAAGCATCAGAATGTCCATTTAAGAATACTGTGTATTTTCCATTAGTATTTAATTTGGAAGGATTAATACCTTGTTCTTTCAGCCAATTTAATGCTTTCATTGAAGTATTAAATGGTTTCGATGGTAAATTATCTGCTATTTCTTTAGCACTTTTACCAGCATATTCTATTGTTTTTACAATTTTATCATAGTTAATATGTTGTGCAAAAGAATCAGTAATTTCTTTAAATGATGAACTAAAATCATCAAAACTAAATTTACCTTCTGAAATCATTTTAGTAAATGCAGCAAAACCTCTAGTTAATACATCTGGTTGAATTCCTAAATTTGCTTTACCTAATAAATCACATCCAGTTTTTGAAAATTCACTTAATATTTTTCCACCATCTCCAATTAAAGAATTAAAGTTAAATGCTAAAGCAATAATAGATGCGATCATTCCAATTACAGTTATCCATTTTTGTAATTTTTTATATGTACCCCATTCTTTTCTAACTTTCTGCCATTGTTTCCATAATTTAACAATCTTATATCCATTCCACGCTAGTTTACATGCAAGCGGTACTAATAGAGCAATAAATGTTCCTGGGAATACTGCACAAACAACGCCAGGTATAACTACACAAACAGATGCCCATATTAAGAATTGCTTAAATCCAGACCAAAGCATTTGCTTAACACCCTTCTTATCAGCTTGTTTTACAGTTTTTGATGTGTCTTTTGTATCTTCTTGATTTTTGGATTCTTCATCTTCAATAATTAATTGTTGTCCATAAGCTTCAAAAGATTCATTTGCAGTTTCTGATTTAAAATCGTATATATCGTTTCCTTTTATTGCATCTGGATTTTTTGCTAAATCTTGTCCAATTGCATCTATATCTTCATCTTTAACATTAAATCCCATTTTCTCAAATAATTGCTTAATGGTACAATTGAATTTTTCCAAAAGTTCCATTAATCTATTTGCCATTTCTTTAACAGACTTAATTGTCTTATTAGCAAAATCTTTTATTATTTGATTAACTTCCTTAATTTTTGTTTTAACATTATCGTATGCTTGTAATGTTTTATCTTTACCTTGTTTTAAAACATTAACAACATTTTGATATACTTTAGAATTTTTAAATCCTTCATTTATTTCTAAAGCATCATTAATATATTGTTCATATACATTAAGTTCTTCTAATAATGTTTCTTTATAGTCTTCACATATAAAAATGAAAAAATCACGAGCAGTTATAGATTCATCTAATGTTAATTTATAATTGTATGAAGCTTCATTAACTGGATTATAAAGGTTATTATATGTATATTGACCAAATTTTTGTAAAAGATTATCTATATCTTTTCCATGTTCAATAATTAATTGAGATTCATTAATCATTCTAATATTATTATTTAATGATTCATCAATATTAGAATATCCATTATTGATATTTATATACTTTGTTAATGATTGCATATATTAGTAAATTTATATTTAAATATATTAAAAATAAAAAAGTAAACACATTAAGTGTTTACTTTTACTAATATAATTCTAAAATTAATTCTTTTGATTTCGTAACTCCATTAGGATTCATATAAGTAAATGCACAAGACCTATATGATAATGATACATCTACTATATCAATTAATTGTCTTCATATTACCAAAGTCTACGATCTACTCTATTATCTATAAGCCACTCAATATGCTCTTTTAAGTCACGTTCTCTCATTTCTTTTTTGATCTCAATATCAGGATCAAATCTATTATATTCATATGCATGACATGTAGTTCTTCCGAACTTATAATTTCTCATTGCGCCGTCTCTGCCACAATTTTCATAAAACCGGCAATCAAAACAAGGATTATCCATAAATTATTAAAGTTTAATATCAATTTTTAAATTTAACTTAGGATCTATTTCAACTTCAATACAATCAAATCCACAAAATCCATTCAAATACTTATGAATATTTTCTTTCCACCAAATTCCAAACATCATACAGTCACGTAATAATGCAGATTCCCAAGTTGGAGTATGATAACCAGGATATGAATAATTTTCATTTCTATAGATTTCGAGTCCAGAATACAAATCAGCGTTCTTACTAAAGAATACAAAATTCTCACCAAACCATCTAAATGGCTGTTTACGCTCTTCATCAGTCAAATAACCTTTACGAAATGGATTAGAACGAAATCCCTTACCATTTTCAAAATAACTATCAATATTCTGTGTCATAATTAATATAATTTAATATAAACATTTTCCATAATATTTCATAAATATATTGTGTGCTAATATTTCTGCAGATAATCCTCTTAAATTTGTATTTTGTATTACCCAATTCTTGAGGATTACATGCCTTGATTTTATATATGATTCACTTAACATTAAACAAATAATTTTAATTATTATTCATAATTTTCATAATCTTGCCAATCATAATGTTTTCCAAAAATATGAATCATAATTGGATAATATACTTTATATTCCCAAAATCCCTTACACAAAATATAATACTTGAAATATTGCCAATAAGAACATTCATACCATGCACGAATTTTTCTCCCAAGTTTAGTATACATAATAAACCTTTCAGTTGGTCTTTCTCCAAGTTTAAAATCAGGTTCAGACCATTGAATCATATTGTATTTCCAAAGCCAATTCATAACTTCAGGAGTATGATCTCTTTTCCACCTACTTTCTGTGCTACGATTATACATTGTACAAGAACTAAACTTATGAGCAGTTTCTCCCTTACGAACAAAATATTTCTTAAGCCACATAATATTTCTTATTTATTATAATTCTACTTTATATTAATAATCCCAAGTTTCAGGTCTCGCATTGTCGTAATCTTCAAGATATCTGTTTTCCATTATCTTATCTTCAATAGCAAAATTAACAGCATCTTTATATTCCTTTGAATTGGGAGCATATCCTGAACACCAGTCAGCATCAACATCATAAATCTTTTTTGTTTTTGTTGATATAATACGAACTCCATTAAAATGAACTGTTACGTTCTTCTCAAAATGATAAGTCTTATAATTGAATTTCTCCTTAAAGAATCGTTTCATTGGACGTGGTGCGATAACACAAATAAAATCTGCGCCATCCTCAATAGCATTACGATATCCAATTGTAAGATAAACTTCCTTTCGTTTTCCTACCTCACGATTAACACTGCTGTTTGAACGAACAATTACAAAATCACCAACATTAATAGTATTCATATTAATAAATATTTAATTCGTGTGCTAATGAATGTTTCTTTAAACATAGTTTTTTCCAAATCTCCATACTTATTGGTATAGTAAATGGAATAATGAACTCCAATAAATTATATAAAAGTTTTTTCCTACTCATTGGTCATATCCATAATAAGTTCTGAATTCTTAAACTTCTTCTGAAGCCAAGTAATACCGAGAAGCTCGAAGATTTTCTCCTTAGTAAAATTCTTAAGATACATAAACAGAATTCCAAGAATAATGAAACCGATAAAATTATAAGAATTAACGTTTTCATTAAGAATCATTACCATTGCCATTACTGACAGAATGTAAAACGAAATGGAATTTAAAATCTTCATATTTTTTATTTTTATTTATATTAACAGTATTAATATAGTTAAGATATAAAAAAATTCAAATATAATTTAATTTTTATGAATTAAATGAAATAAAAATATAATATAAAAAATTATGATATATTTAAAGAAATTCAATAATGATATTGAAAGAAGCAACTATATAAAATCAAACTTTGTTTCTCCGCATTTATTTTTAGATGTTGAAACTAAGAACGTTAATTATTTACAGCATTATAAAAGATTAGAATATATTAGCAGTACACAAACAGGTGGACAGTATATAGATTTAGGATGTCACTTATTGGAAAATACAGATGACATTAAAATAGATATAAAGTTTAATATTAGAGATGTAGGTAAATCATCTTCAGGTAGTGATCCTAATTTAGCAACATTAATTGGTTCACAATCAGAATCAGGATCACCATGGCCTGGATTTATATTAAGAAGAAAATCAACATCAGGTTTCCCTCTTCATTTACAAACAAAATGGGCATTTACAAATTCAGTTAAAATTGGTAGTAATAAATGGGAATCAAAATATTTATCATATTATGGAAATGATCAACGTACATGGCAAACTATATATGAATTTTCAGAAACATTAGATAACATACCGCAATCGCAAGTCAATGATTGCACATGTACTTTATTCTGTGCATTTGACGGTAATGGTAATCCATTCAGATATGCTTTAGCTGATTTATATTATTTGAAATTTACAAAAGGAGGACACATTGTTAGAAACTTGATACCAGTACAAAGAAATTCAGATAATGAAGTTGGACTTTGGGATATGGAAAATCAAGTATTCTATACATCACAAGGAAATGAACCTTTTGTAGGAACAGAATAAATGTAAAATAATTTTAATTATAAAGATATATTTTAAATCTTAATAGATAACATAGATCTTACTTCTAATGCGGTCAAACTATAAAGTATTAATAACTATACATATTATAATTTGACCGCATTAGAAGTAAGATCTAAGATAATTTATAAATCTTTAAGTTTTATTATTTCATTATCATTTGCCAATATCCATGCTTGTCTTGAATCTACCATAGCTATTTTCTTTTCATTATCAACGTGTCCTTCATCAAATCCGTAAGCTGCCAAAGTATGACCAAATATTTGGAAAGGTCCTCCTTCATTAGCATTATCAAAAGACCATTCTTCATAGTCTGCCCATATACAGCTACCATTTTCTTCATCTCCACCACGTAACCAAGAAGCAGACCATAATAAAGCTTGACCTTGCCAATCCAATTTAAATTGATTTAATTCTTCAGCAGTTGGCGTTATATTAGCTAACATATTACAAAATGGCATACGTTCATCTGCAACTATTTTTGTTTTATTGCCTAATTTATCTGTTCGTGTTTCTTTATTTCTTGTAATACAGTTCTTGCCAATGAAACGCAAATGATCTAACCAATATTTTGTAGCACCAGCATGTGTATATAAATATCTTTCATCATTGATTGTTTCTTCATAGGCTATATTAAATAATGTAAAATTCTTTAGAAACAAATCTTTAATGATTTGAAAGTTCATAGGATTTTCATCTACTCTTGACTTAAATTCACAATCATACCAATAATGCATATCATGATTGCCAATCAATAAATGAATTCTATTATCATTTTTTGCAGTTTCTATAATTTCTTTAAAGTTTTCAATTGCTTGTTTTCTTGTTATTCCTTCAAAATCATAAGGATCAACATAATCTCCCAAAAATACTATGTTTAATTCTGGGTATTTTTCTTTTGGAAATTTTTGTATAGCATCTTTCCAAAATGTTCTTCCATGTATATCTGGTAATATTAAAGTATGTATGCTATTCATAAGTCTTTATTTAGTTATATTAAATATGTAAAAGATACATATAGCAACAATAATTAATACGATAATTATTGCAAACATATCTGTTAAACTACTTTGATATATAATTGTGTTATTCATATATATATTATAAAATAAAAATAAAATAGTAAATAGCTGACATTATATTTTACTGGAAAGAATATTATTTTTAATATATTAATTAATATTATATATCATACGTATGAACGAAGAAACACTTTCACTTATTAATAGTATTAAAGCTAAAAAGATTTCTCAAATGCCTATATTGGATGATAATGAAGACTTTGAAAATCTTTGGGTTTTATTAGGATATAAGAATGAAGAAGAAAATCGCGCAGAAAACTATAAAGTAAACATATATCAGTTAGCTCAATTGTTAATAGATACTGGTATGTTGACTGGTGGTGGAAGCAATCATACAATTTCTTATTCATTAAATAATATATCTACAACATCACCTGATGTATTCACTGGTGTTAATGCATCTATAACATTAGTTCCTGATAGAGGTTATGATTTACCTGATGAAAATGCTATTAGTGTAGCCGGAGCAAGAATTACATCATATAATCCTCAAACTGGATTATTGAAGATTGCTGCTTCACCAGATGCTGAAGTTATAACTATATCTGCGAATGGTATTCAAAAAGAATATTCATTAAATTTATATTTAGATTATATAACATCTGATTTGGATAATTCTCAAGAAACATATCATATTGATGATGTAGTTGAAATTAATTTTGAAACAACAGAACCAGAACGTTTTGATTTACCTGCAAGAGCAAATATTACATATGCTAATTTGCAAATATTATCTTATCAAAATAATGGCTCAACTGGTACATTATCATTTAAAATAAATGGCACAGGAAACCCAACAATTAGAATGACTGGTGAAAGAATTTATGTATATTACTTTGGCCATTCAATATCTGGAGATAATATTCTTGAATATAATGATTATGGAATACCAACAGGCCCAGGTTCTCGTTTCAATAGTTTGATTAACGCTCGTGGAAGATGCCCAATTAATTTTAACGATAATTATGTTTGGCCTGATGGAATTAATGATGGAGATGTATTTGTTATAGTTCCTAAAAGATTCTTTATACCAGAAGCTAATTTATATAGAGATGACGAATATAATGGATATGATCGTGTTGCATCTACTTTAGGAATAAAACGTGTTATACAACAGAATTATTCTGATAATTCATTAATGTATTATGATTTTAGATACCAAGATGTAGAATACTGGGCATATTGTATAACTCATGAAGGTATATCCGAATTTGATAAATTTAATAGTATCGGAGATATATCAACAAAACCAATATTTATTAATTGGGTAACAACAATACCTGTATTGGCTGCAAATAAGAATATAACTATTGATCCTGGATATTGTAACGTAACATTAGGTAATGATACATCAAGTATAATTGAATGGCCTAACTTTAATGTAAGTGTAAATGTAGGTACAGCAGATACTACAGGTTCATCAATTGTTTATAATTCTGGTTTAATAACTGAAGATACTGATGTAACATTTACTGCAATATATCGTGGAATAGTAAAAGATACTAAAGATACTACAGTTCCTGCTCCAGGCGAAGATGATAATCTTGTACATATATCATATGATTTAGGATTTGATGAAATTGAATCAGGTCAATCACTTACATTAGATAAGACTCGTGTAATTGGTTATTATGCTGATGATCCTGATAATCCTGATAATTTAACACAACGTCAATTGCCAAAGATTAACAGTATTGCATTTAGTAAAGTTAAAGGTTCTATTAATAGAGTATCTGATACTATATCTACATATACTGCTCCTTCTAATGTATTGACTGATACACAAGAAACTATTACAGTAACATATAAGTCTAATTGGAGTTACCCATGTCCAATAACTATTAAAGCTGTTGATTGTGTAGATATTTATTGGCCAACTAAATTACCATATTCTATTTATGATAATGAATTGATTTCACCAGTAGATATTACATGTTATAAAGAAAAGCCTAATGGAAGCTATGAAAAGATTACTGAACCAGTTACATTAACTGTATCTGCAGGATCATATGCAAATAACATATATACTCCTCAAACAGTTCAATCTAATACACCAGTAACATTTACATTATCGTGGAATAACTTTACAACGATGAAACAAGTTATTATTAAGCCAGCAACTGTAATTCAAAACACAGGATTATATTATTACATAGGTCAATACTTACCATCTGTTAATACAAATCCTGAAAATGATTTAAGTCAAACTAATTCATCTTCAGCTGGTTGGAGAAAGATTAATGGTTCATTATCATCTTATAGATCACCTAATTCAATAATTAATGAAACTATTAAGTTATATGAAAACGTTAATGATTCTGTTACATATTATGTAGTTGTTCCTGATAATGTTGAAATATTTGAAAATAATGATACAAATGCAAATATTCAACGTTATGGAGATTCAATCAATATTGGTGGATTATTCTATAATACATATCGTATAACTGGTAATTCATTCAACAAGAAGCTGTTCTATACAAAATCACAAATGTTCTATTGGTATGTAGGTCTTGATAATCCTGAATCACCTGAGGTTGATCCTAATACAATTACATATGAAAATAATGCTCCTGGTTGGCATATTATACCAAATAATATAACAACATATACAGATAAGGCAAATAATCCAATATGGTCTATTAATGGAGATCCTGATAATGCTATACCACTTGCACCAGGATTAACACCAGTTAATTATTATATTGCATTGCCTCGTGGCGTTAAAGCTGCTGATGCATTTGGTGATATATCATTACAAACAACAAACAGAACAATAACAATAGATAATTATGAATATATTGTTTATACAAGATCTGAATTAGGCTGGGCATATACATTATATTATCCTAATGCTTAATATAATAAATAACATAAATAAAAAAGGAGAACTTAATCGTTCTCCTTTTTGTTTTCATCTAAATTCAATTTCTTCTGTACAGGTAATTTTCCTTTGTCTCTCAAATATGTTAATCTTGAACAAAATTCTTGCGTAGTCAATACAGTTTCAGACTTCTTATTCTTACCCATAGAATGAGTTAATGTTGCTCCTTTTGAAGCTTTTAATGCAGATTGAAATTTACCATTTTCATATAATGCATTATAAGCTCTATTCAATAGATCTTGATATTCATCTGAATCTCTTTTAATTGGCTTTCCTCTCCAATATAATGTCTGTTTCTCTTGCCAATTTTTATTTCTACCTTTTTTCTTTGCAGCATATCCAACCAAACTGCATACATATTCTTGCATATCCTTTGATTCAAATTTTAATCCTTGTAAGAATCCTTCCATAGAATTACATTGAACTCCATCTATAATAAATGGGTGAGGAGAGAAGTTACTTAATGCACCCGCAGGATATCCATTTTTACTTCCTATATCCATAATTTTTAATTTTAAACTGGTGTTCTATTTCCTAATGTTATTATTCTTTGATTTGTACTTCCTCTGAATGGTGTATGTGATATATCTCTTAATTCTTGTTTATAAGGTCCATCTACCAATACATCAATATTGTCTAATATATCTTTCTTTAATCTATTAACTCTGCTATCATCATTATCTTTAATTATGTCTTCATAAACATACCCAGTATATAACCATATTGTTTTTGTTGGGAAGTTTAATCTTACCCATTTAATAATATCTAATAATGATATTAGGCCACGTTCATCCTGGCATAATGGATCACCGCCCGAAAATGTAAGTCCATCTACATAATCTCGTGAAAGCCAATTTTCAAGTTTAGATAATATAAAATCTTGTTCTTCAATAAAATCTTTTCCTTGATTAAAATCCCACGACCATTGGTTATGACATCCTGGACAGTGATGATGACACCCAGCTACCCATAAAGTTACACGAATTCCATTTCCATTATTAATATCTGGTGCAGTTATATCTAATATTCTAAGCATTATACATATTAATTTATTTATTTAACCATTCTTTTAATTCTTCTATATCCCAAAATTCAATATAGTTTAAATTGTTTTGTTTTACAATATTTCTTTTATTAACATCTCTTATTGTCCAAGTTTCTAATTCTAAATCATATCTACTAACAGATTTATTTGTTTCTTTATGCCTACGTTCTGCCTTTTGTTTTAATATTTCTATATCTTTTGAATCTTCTTCTGTTCCTAAATATGGACGCCCATGATGAAATTGTCCATATTGACATTCTATAAAAAGATCTAAACTTGGAATATAAAAATCACAATTAAAAGGATAACGATCATTATCTTTATAATGATGAATAACATCAGGATATTTTTGTTTTAATAAATCATATGATTCTAATTCTGTTTTTGATGTATGAAATGAATTATTTTTTCTTTTAGTTTCATATTCTTTTTCTTTAATAAAATCTAAATATCTTATATGTATAACTCCATATTTTTCTAACCAAGTTTGCTCTCTTGTTTTATATATTTTTTCTTTTATTTCTTCAACTTTTGCTACATTATCAACTCCGTATTTTTCTAAACATGTATTAACTTTTTTAATTTTAATATCATCAATTATTTCTTTAACTTTAAATGAATTATCAACTCCATATTTCTCTAAACAAGTTTGTTTGTATTTATTTTGTGCTTCTTTAGTTTTAAAAATATTATCAACTCCATATTTCTCTAAACAAGTTTCTTTACATTTTTTTCTATTATTATAATTTCCTTCTCCATATTTTTTAATAGAATTTTGAATTCTTAATTTAGATATTTCTGGATCCAAATTACCACACTTAGGTGAGCAATAGTCATTAAATAATTTTTCTTTATGATTATTAAAATTAACATGACCGCCACAATATTTACAAACAGGTCTTATTTCAATATTATATTTAATTCTATAAATAGTTTCACATAATGATTCAGAATCATTATAACGATTAATCAAATAATTATATATATCAATATTTTTATTTAACCAACTTTGTCTAATTCTTGAATGTAAATATTTATTATCTTTAAAAAATATTTTTATAATTAAATCATCATTAATATTCATATTAGTGTTTTATATGTTTGACTCTATGTCTAAATTCATCTTGTTTTGCAAAATTAAAATGTTTAACTGTTGTTGATAAATAACCAGTGACACGACCTAATTCATCTATTTCTTTACTTCCACATTTTGGACATTCTGTTAATGTAGTGTCCCATATTCTTTCATGGCAATTATGGCACTGATTGATTTTTACATTAATCGCGAAGTATGGTACATCATGTTCCATTGCATAATCAACAATCTTTTCAACTGCATCAATATTATAATAGCAATTACTTGGTAATTCGGTATAGACAATACATCCAGCATTTGAATACCCCGTTAGTTGACTTTCGATATCAATCTTTTCAAATGGATTACATTCATGCCATACAGGTACATGAATACTATTTGTAAACCATTTCTTTTCTTCCTTTTCTCCATTTTCATTGATAATATATGTTACATTTTCTTGTTCAAATCCTGGATTCATTTGTTTAAATTTCTTTAACGCAGTACCACAAAGTGATTCGGCTGGAGTATAGTATACACCAATATTAAGTTTATATTGCTGTTTATATTCAGCACAACGTTTCTTAAATAATCCTTCAATTAATTTTGCATATTCCATTCCTTTTGGTGTGGTATGATCAAATTGGAATATAATTTGTAATGTTTCTGCAAGACCTAATTGACCTAATGCTAATGTACCATGCTTTAATGCAGATATAATTCCTTCTTCTGGTTTATATCCCATCATTGTACCATTTTCATACATGAATTTACCAGATTTTGGAGATTGTGAAGCAATATGATTAAATCTTTCAATTAATGTATCTTTAGCTTCTCCGATTTTCTTATCAAGTATATTCATAAACTCAATGAATACTTCTTCATTTGAATATACTCTGTTTTCTTTATTAGCTTTCTTTTCAACTTTTTGTTTTGCTAATAAAGCCAATGTTGGCATAATGACTGTAACTGGGCAAATATTACCACGTCCATCTTTCTTTTGTGGATTAACACCAGGTTCTGCATTAATATCAGCGCCATTATATGTGCGGCATCCCATTGTGCTTACATAAGTTGTTGGATCATTCTTATCATAACCTGCATTAACTGACCAATCAACATTACAGTAATTAGGATATATACGCATAGATGTTGATTTTAATGCCAAACGTTTCAAATCGTAGTTTGGAGTTCCTGGCTTATCATTAACACCTTTCATATATTGAAATATACCACATGGGAATATTGATGTAACACCCTTTGAACCAAGACCTTCCATTGATACATCAAGTAATGCACGTGTTACCATACGGCCTTCAGGTTCTGTACAAGTTCCATAGTTGATAGACGTAAAGGGGAGCTGATTGCCTGAACGACTTTGCAAAGTATTTAAGTTGTGATAGAGTCCTTCTACTGCTTGATATGTTTCACGTTTTGTGTCATCTAAAGCACGTTGTCTAATCTTAAGATCTAATGAATCTTTATTTGCAAACTTAAAATCTTTATCTTTTAATTTAGTTTCAATATAAAATTCAGTAACTTTATTTTCAGTCCAATGCTTATATGCTTCATAATCCATAGACAAGATATCTAATTCATAAAACGCATCTAAATGTTGTATCCAATCTACTATATAATGCTTTCTAAATGATTTACGAACATAAGGTACCATTGTCCAATCTAAATGTGAAGCTGATACACCACCAAACTGTTGCAATGATTGTAATTGGAATAATACAGCAACCAATTGCATAGCTGTATTGACTGAACCTGCAGGACGTACATCTGTCTGACGTGTCTTAAACCCATTAGCAAGTTGATCATCAAGTGGCATTGTTAAACAATTATGACGTCCATCAGCCCATGCATCCAAATCATGTATATAAACCATATTCTTTTCATGATTACGACGGCTAGTCTTGGACATCATCTTAAGAGCTTGGTCTTTACAAACAACACTTGCTGCTTCTCCAACTCTACCACCATAAGATTCCTCATCTAAGTTTGCATTCTGATTTTGAATATTTTTACCAAACAATGCTGTCTGAACATCTTTAATCAAATCTGATTTCTGTTCTCTTATTTCTTCTCTTTTTCTACGATAATTAATGAATGCTTCTACAACTTCAAACTTATTTCTTTTAATTAATTCCTTTTGAATAACATCATTAATTTCTTCTACTCCAGTACCTGCTCCATTGTTTTTAATGATTACTTTTTCTACAGATTCTTTTACTTGTTCCAAAAATTTATCAGGTACTTCTTGTTCTACTGCTTTAAACGCTTTTGATACAGCATCTACTATTTTTATAAAATTATACTCTTGTATTGTTCCATCTCTTTTGATAATATTCATCTTTTCATAATGCAAAATATATTTTTATATTCCTTTTCTATTTAGTATAAAATAGATTTTTATGTAAATTATTTTTATTTTTATAAGACAAAAATACTTGAGTATGTTAGTATATTATCCCATACCCAAGCCTATATTGCCTCTATATATTACTTAGGTAAAATTAGTAATTTCGTATATATAAAAATAACCATTTTACATAAATATAATAGGATGCTTTTCAAATATTATATGTGTATTTTACAAATAATATATTCAAAATAATGAAAAATTTTTCACAATTTTTACTTATACCGATAACAGATTCTTCCTTTAGTCAAATCATACGGACTCATTTCTACTTTTACCCTATCGCCAGTCATAAGTCGAATATAATTCATACGAATTTTTCCAGATATATGACATATGATTTCTATGCCATTATCTAATTCAACTCTAAACATAGCATTTGAAAGTTCTTGAATAATCTGTCCGTCTTGTGTAATTGCGCTTTGTTTACTCATTCTTAAATATATTTTTTAATTATATAATAAATTTATCCTAATGTTTTATTAACCTAATGATTTATTTTTTAGTATTTTAATGAACTGTTTTTGAGTTAATGTACAACCTGCAGCACCAGGATGACCACCACCTTTATAATGTTCCTTCATAAAGTCTCCACAATGGAAATAATCATTATTCCAATGCTTTCCTTCAGAATCAATATTATATAATGATACTACCCAGTTTCCATTTTTCTCATGCTTGAATACAATACCATTTGCACACGTATCAATAACTGATTTGAACATTGTAGAATTGGATGCTCCCTGATGGAATATAGCACAAGCAGGTCTCCATGTTGGATTATCACCAACCATACCAGTCATAATCTTCCACGAAGTATCACCAGATGTTTTAATAATGTTTTCCATTACTTTATCATCATATGTATTTATAATATGTCCAGTATTATACATATCATCAATGATCATACGATCTTTTGTAAGATCTAGATCATCATCATAACATTTTCTGATAATACCTATAAGTGATTTAATTGAACCTAAATCAAGATCATATGTATTTGTTACACCTTTATTAACGTCTCTTACATATTCAAAATCATATCCTTCTCTTTCATATGACCATGAATCCCATGCTGAAAGAATTCTAAGTAACTCAGGAACTTTCTTTTCATTATATGCTTCATCAAATGGATCATATAAGAATTTCCAAACATTCAAAATTGCAGAACGATTTGTATCTCTAACTCCAAGGGCATCATAAAATTTATATTCAAAAGAAGCCTTAATAATAGGGGCATGATGATCACACCAAGTAAATTGATTACCAAATTCCTTAAAAATTTTCTTCATATACTTTGGATCATTAAAAGAAATATCTGTCATTATGATATTCTCAAAATCCTCATGTAATTTTTCTACTGTGTTTTCTTTAGCAAATGTTTCCAACATATTATAGTTGGCACCAAGGAAACAAATATCTTCAAGCTTAATTTTAAGATCATTTGTTAAATAATCATAAAATAATGCAGCTGAAAATAATCCATCATTATCTTCATTGTGATAAATAATCAAGTATTTCTTTCTATCCATATTTAATTAAATATTATTGTAAAAATAATATAGTAACTTTTTTAATTTATTTAAATAAAAAGAACCTAATTAATTAGGTTCTTTTATTATATGGTACTTGAGGATCTAAAGCAAAATTGACTCCCCCATAAAATCCCATATCATGTATTTTTCTAAAGAAATCAACTAATGGAAAACCCTCTTCCTCAGTTTTCTTAATGTCTTCTGCTATATCAAAATAATCAACCAAATAATTAAATACATCTTCCCATCTGTCCTTTTTCTGTTTTTCCATTTCTACAATAAATTCAGATGGTAACTGTTTTAGTTGGTCATTTATATTGATCATTTATATTAAAATCATTGTTTTTCTATAATAGCTTCATATTTACCAGATTTTAAACAACAATTCTTGTATTTTTTTCCGCTTTTGCAAGGACATGGGTCATTACGACCAATCTTTTTATATTCTCTTACTTTCTGCGTATGAGCTTTCTTCCATGCTTGTGCTAATTCTTCTAATTGCTTCATTTGATTATTTTGAATAGCAGTCTCCATTGATTCTTTACTTTGATAATTCTTTTCAGAAAGCTGAGTAGCATCCATTATCATTCCTGTTTGCATATTGATATTATCTATATATTTATATAAAAATAGTAATATTATTTTACAAATTAAAAAATGCAGAGATATAAAATACCTCTGCATCTAACTCGCATTATGTTTTCTAAATATTAGAATGGAAGATCATCAGTTGATTCCTCTACAGCATGAGCTGTAGGTTCTTCAGTCTTTGGAGCTTCCTCCTCAGTTTCTTTCTTAGTTTCTTCCTTATCTAATCCAAATCCTTCATAAGATTTTTCATCTTCAGGATCATTACCTGCAAGTACGATCTTAATCCAACGATCTACACGAGCCTTAACTGTATCACTCCATGGCTTATATGAAAGTTCCTCTTCAATATTTGGACATACAGACTTAATCTGCTCAAGTACCTTAGTATAGATCTTTCCAAGTTCAGCAGTATTTGGATCTGCTTTGATTTTAGCTTCCATTTCAGCTCTTGCAGCAGGATCTTTACTATCCCAAACTGGTTCCATAGCAGTAATGTAGTTATTCAATATAACCTTTTCATTATCATTAAGCATTGGAGAACCATCAGGATTAATACAGCTTACAGGACGACGTGAGAATTCACCAAGATACTTAGTATCACGACCATAAGTTTCATCACCAGGATTACCTGCACCAGGAATTACTTCCAATTCAATTGAATTACCGAAAAGATAATCCATTACAGGAATCTTAGCTTTCTTTGATTCTACTGAAGGATGAATCTTAGCATCAATCTGTAACCAAATAGCCTTTGGACATTTCCAGAACAAATACTTACCTACCTTATCTGGTTGGTTTTCATCTTCAAGAACCTGTACAACTACATAACGAGCATAACGCTTGTCGAATAATCCCTTACCACCTTTATCCTTTGGTAAAGCCTGGTCATAAAGAATCTTATCCATACCACCATTCTCTGGCTTTGCAAAATGACATTTCTTCCATGCTTTAAAGATAGGACATTCATCTTTCTTATTAACAGTTAATGCACTGATAACAGTTAACCAACCATCCTTATCATGTAAAGCGTATGCTTGTTGTTCAAGTACAGATTGTTTTGGGTTAAATGGATTATAAACTACTTTAATTGTACAACGATAATGACCGTCCTCAGATTTTGCATTAGCAGGACTAGTTTTGTAAATTAAAGGATTACCTTGTGATTTGTTTTCTGTTTGATTAAATACTTCAAGTTGTGATGGATCAAAACCTAAAAAATCATTGTCAAAATTACTCATAAAATTTAAATTCAAATATTTTTACAAATTTGACAAGTACGACTTGTCTTTATTTCAATTATCTTTAATAATTATTTTAATATAGTCTTTATAAATATATTATTTTCAATCTTTTTACAAAATTTTTTACAAACTTTTATTGTACCTTATATTATATAAAAATAATATATTTTGTATATTTTATGATACTATAAGGAATCTTTTTCATTTAGTTTTTTAAGTATTTCTTCATAATTATTATTAAGTCTTTCTAACATTTCTTTATCTGCAAATATAGGATTTAATACTTCAACACCTTGGTATTCTTCACATAATACAGGCATAACAAGAACTTTAACAGTATCATCAAATTTACTTTCAAAGTATTTGTTTAATTGATGCAATTGAGCTATTCCACGTTGACGGCTTAAATCTTTTATGCATACATTTACGACCAATATAAGTTTATCTTTATCATGTAATAAACTTGGTAATTTAGTATCCATTTAAAGTTAACATATATTTATAATAAAATAGAAAGATCCTGGAATCAAATTCCAGGATCTGTAAATAAAAATTCAAATATATATATAATAGGTTAACTTAGTGCAGCATTTACATTTTTTACAGCATTAACACTTGCATCAAACTTATCACGGATAGCAGGATCATTGCCTTCATAGTGTACTGATGTAATACCAGTAGCTCCAATAGTTACAGTATCGCCAATACATAGTCCAAGTGTATCATGATAAACAGAAGCAGATACAGTATTAATCTTATTAAAAGTAATCATCTTAATAGTCTCGCAGATTCCCTGAGCCGGAGCCTCCCAAGCAGATGTTCCAAGAAGCTTTGTTAAAGTAGCTCCGCCCTTCATTGTCTTCTCAACCACATCATTAATCTCTTCCTCAGTAAGATACTCAGTAATAGGATTTCCGAATATAGTAGCAGTATGTACCATAGGAATCATTGTAGTATCTCCATGACCACCAATTACACGAGCATAAATATCACCAAGCTTCATATGGTTTACTGGAGTCTTCTCCTTCATCTTCATATAGATATTATACTTAAATCGTGCACTATCCAAAATTCCACCCATGCCAATTACTCTGTTAGCATTCTCAACACCAAGATAATTAACTACCATCTGAGTCATAGTATCCATAGGATTAGATACGACAATATAAATTGCATTTGGAGAATACTTGGTACATCCATCCATAACCATTGTCATTACCTTAGAATTGACTCCGACTAATTCCTCACGAGTCATACCAGGCTTACGAGGAACACCAGAAGTAATAACGATGATATCCGAATTAGCAGTCTTTGAATAATCGCCAGTTGTACCTGTCACGTTCTTAGTGTTATTAACCATCATAAGTGACTGCATAATATCCATTGCCTTACCTTCAGCAACACCCTCCTTTACGTCAAGAAGTACGATATTATCAATAATAGTCTCAGATGCAATTTTCATAGCGGCGGTTGCACCTACATTACCCGCACCAATAATAGATACTTTCATATTATTTATTATATTTTATTTAATTTATTTCTTTTTTGGAACAATCTTAAATGTTCTATATCCCTGTTTGATCTCAATATTTAAAAGTTTGAATATCTCAATTGGAAATTCATAACGATAAACTACATAATGTTTGTTATGACGATGCTTACCACGTTTAAAAACCTCAATATTATATCCAAATACATATTTCTCATTTCTATGATTATCTACATATGCGGTTCCAAATTGACTAGAACAACACAAACACATTCCTCGATAAGAAGATCTAAATCTCTCTTTAGCATCTTTTGTAGTGCCATAACCCGTAAGAATTGTAGGTTTAATTCCAATTGTAAACTTCATATTTCTAATATTATTTTATTTAACGAATTTATTAATTTATAAATATAATATAGAAATTATTTTTAAAAATTAAAATAATATATAAATTTTTTCATACTTTATAAAATTAAATTATACTAATGTTACATTATCTATCTTTGACAAATATACTCCTTCATGATAAGGGCGACCCTGTTTAACAAGCCAGTAACACATTGCATTTCCAATATTAGGACCTGTTACAATTTCAAAATTATTCTTTAATAGAATGTCTTGAATTTTCTTTGCACTGTCACGCAAATTTTCATAATCATTGTTCTGTTTCATCTTTTGCTCTAAAACTTAAGTTATATGTATTAATCAAGTTCATACGATCTGTTTCTCCCCACTGAGTTGCAAAAACATTAATAGTGTTCCACAGTTTTTTATGTAGGTGCCATGCATTTGCTGCAAGTTCCTCAAACTCTTTAATCATTCTTTGTTTCTCGTAGCATTCAGCAGCCAACTGAACAACGAACATTGTATTGTATTTTTCTTTGAATATTGTATTCAGAAAATCATTAAACATTTGAATATTATGTTCATGAATTTCATATCCATAATTGAATCCTGTACGACGGTCTGAATATCGTTCATCCTTATTAGCATCTGCCATTTCAAATACCCAGATATCATCAGCAGTTTTTATAATATCTGTCTTATATAGTTTCTGTTCGTCCTCATCAAGTTTTCTTTCCTGTTTTGCAATCAAACGAAAACTAATATGTGTGTTTATGATATCGATTTGAATATGACCGATATTATATGGTGCAGGAAGACCGAAAATACGGCAAGTATCCCAATGTGTTTTAAAACCGTACCAATCTTCTGTGTCATAAGATTTCTCCCAACAATCATATTCAGTTATTCCGCAAGATGCAAGATACCTCTTAATGTAATTTACCAATTCTTGATGAGAAAATGTAAAATTATGTTCTTTATACATATTTGAAATTTATTTGTTTGATAATACAATATAGTACATTATCTAAAAAATTCAAATATAATATGTATTATTGTCTTTTCTGTATTTCTGACCTTATTTCAACTTCTATTCCCAGCCTATGGCATTCTCTTGAACGTTTGTTAAATGTCATTGTGCATTCATGTTCGTATTCAAGATTATGCGCACCCATATAACTAACAATAAAAATTAGTATTGTAAGAAATAACGAAAATAAAAATTCCATAGACTATTATCCTTTCTGTGCTTTAAATCGTTTTAAAACCTCTTTACAGAAATCTTCTTGAGTATCATATAAAATATTTTCTCCACACTCTTTTAGCATTTCACTTACAATATCATTAATATTAGCAATATCTTCCCAAGTAAGTGATTTATTTACTTTTAGGTTTTCTGATAGTGAGTCACTAATAAAATCTACAGCAGAATCAATGTTAGCTATGTCAATTACATCTGTATCCCCGTTCCATGCAATAAAAAGCTCAATAATATTTCTGATTTTCTCTTTATCTGTCATACTTATCTCCTTCATATTTCTTTTTTGTAAATATTGCCTTTACATGAGTATAATCATTAATTGTAATATCGAAATCTTTCTTCCAGCACTGCTCCCACCAAGGAAGTCTAAATCTCTCAAAGTAATCAATATTGAAACCATCGTTGAACATCTGAACAAGAAGATTTGTAGAAATAGGGAAATAGTTCTCATGAACCTCACGATTCCAATTTACCTTCCAACGATACTTAAGAAGAAAATGAATCAAATTACGATTATTTAAAATTGAACCCCATGTATCTTCAAATTCCTTTAACATATTGGAATCTGCATTCTGACGAATTCTAGTTTCAATCCAACTAACTGACTTTCTATCAATATCATCAGAAGGACACATATCACGGATAATAATATAATCAAATCCTGTGTTCAGAACTCGTTTCCAAAATGTTGCAATATCGTTTTCATCTTTTGCATAAGAATAAACTTCATGAATAACTGAAGAAAGAATCAATACAGTCTTTCTATATAAATTAAATTTTTTCTCAACTTCAGACCAGTCAGTTGTAAAGATTACATCAGCATTTGCAGGACCATGATAATTTGTCTTTGCAATATCGATCATAGTCTCGGAAATATCATAACCAATATATGTCTTATTTGATGGTTTATCACTCTCGAAAATTGAAGCAAGAGCATTTATCATAGATCCGTCAGCACATCCAAAGTCAACAAAAACATAATTGTCATTTTTTGGTAGACGGTCTAAAAAAAATAATTTATCTTCCATACCTTTTTGCATTTCTTTATTATAAAAATTAATACTTGTAAAATTTTTTCCTATTTCACACATATTTATTTATTGTTTGATCCATATATAATATAGTCAAAAAACGCAGAAATTCAAATATTAATTGAATTCCTGCTTATATAAAATATAATAAATAAAATATTATGAAATACCTAAAGTATTTGGAACTTTACCATTTGTTATTGGTGTTTCAATATGAAATATCTGTGCCTGCTGTGTAAATGGACTACCCGTGGTCACAATTGTACCAGTTATAGCTGCATTTCTTATATGATAATCTATTGCTTGTGCCAATACCTCTGCTAATGCATCAGATACCATATCATCAAATGCATCTCCAATTTCACGAGCTTTTTGTTTGCCTACTTCACTTGTATCTGCAAACTGCATTGATATAATACGTTCAACAGCAGGTACAACAATATTTTTAATTCCTGTTTCTATATGTTCTTTAAGATCATCTACCTTAAGACTCATTTATATAAACTTAAAATTTATTTATCTATTCATAATCCAACATGCAAATTCAAATAAACCTGCATATGCATCATTAATCTGGGTTTCAGTTAACTTACCATTATTAAATGGCTTAACCATTGTGTCAACGTATTCTTGTACAATCTTATGAATCTGAAGTTTCTTATTTACATCAAGTAAATCAGATGGTCTTGTAAATTTAAATTTTTCATCTTCTTCCTTCTTATTATTTTCATAAATTGCATTACCTATCTTACGAAGTCTATCAATAATATCATCCCCATCAATGCCAAATAACTTAAGAATGCTCAAATCACTATTCTCAAGTTGATCTAATTGCTTATTGTAGCCTTCTAAACCTTCTTTTGTAGATAAGTCAAAAACTTCAATAGATTTCTTTTTATTATCTTCCATATTTATATTATTAATTTGTTTATTAAAAATAAATAATCATTATTTAAATATAGATTATTAGTGGTATATTATTCTATTATTTTACATAATGATAAATCAATATTATTTGAATTTATTTTAATTTTAATATATTCAATGTTAATATTTGTATTTGCTTTATCATAAATATCATAATATTCATTTTGTTTTTCAATAGTTTTAAAAATTAAAATTTTATTATGATCATTTACAAGTTGAATAGTATTTTGATTTGAATTTAATGGTTTTTTATATTTTCTTCCTATTGCATAATAAAAGAGATCTTTCATATTAAGATACATATTATTTTTATTTAAATAAGTATATATAAAAATATAATTAGTATATGAATTACACTAAGCTTTATGGTGTTGAAAATTTTGATAAATATGATAATAAATATGCTATTTATCTAAAAAACAATATCACAACTAAAATTGTATATAAATTGAATTCTTCTATAATTGAAAGATTAAAATCAAAATATCCTTTATATAAAATATATAAAAATATAGAAGATGAATCATATATATTAATTGGCATTAATAAATTATTTATTCCTATATATGGTCATTTTTATAATAATGCAGATTATTTAATAGCAAAATATGCAACAAGTAATTACGATAATGATAAGTATATGATAGTTAAAAAATATGAAGTATATTGTAATGAATATAATCATCCTGCATTATATGTAACATTAAACGAATGCAAGAGAAAAATTGTTGCATTAAAAACAGATATTGAAAATATAACATATTCTGGAGAAATTGATTTATCTGAATATAATACAAATAAATATGAAGCTATAAATCCCGAAGAATTTGAATAATTCCTCGGGATATTTTTTATTTAAGATTGATAAAATGCGATTCCTTTTGAGGTTCCAAATTAACTTTTTCAGGGTCTTCATTTGGTTCTTCAGCATCTCCATCTCCTTTAATTCCTGTATCAATATTTGACTCTTCTTTTAGTTGTTTCAATTCTTCAGGTTCTGAAAATGAAATTGGTTCATGAATTTCTGTAGCAGGTATTTGATGAATTTTTGGATTCTTTAAATCTTCAATTTCCTTTTTAAGTTTATCAATTTCTTCATTCTTTTCTTTAAAAACAATATTTTCTGCATCTTTATTAAATTCATCAAATTCTTTTTCATCTAATTGAACTTCTTCTTTAGGAAGATCAATATCCTCATTATGTTTCTCTGAATCTTCCTGCGGATTATCTTCATTCTTATCTTCAATCTCATTAGTTATTTCTTCAATATGTTTTTCTTCTAATTGTTCTTTCTTAAGTTCTTCTTGGTCAGACAAATAATTAGTTATCATACTTGTAAGTAATAATGCGCATACTGGAAGAATAGCTCCAACAATATAAGTTACTATTACTGTTGCTTGGTCATCTGGGAGACTAGTCCAAATAAATATTGGTTCTTTGAAATATATAAGATTTTCTACAGAATTTAATTTCAAATATTTATATGAACTAAATACATTACCAATAACCTGTACTAATGTAAACATCGTCATCAGAACCCATGGCATAATACGTGATCTATCTTTAGACGAAGTCAATAAACTAAATAATACAGCAGCTTGTCCAACCTCAAATGCAAATGCCAATATAACAGACATCCAAGAATTATTAGCTAAACCAAAGAATGATACTGCATGCCAAAAACTTGAGAACGCAACAATAAGATAAAGAACAGCAAATAATGATATATAAATCTTTTGCTTCATTATACTTATTTATATATTTTATCTAAAAATAATATTTATGTATGTCTTAACACTATTTTATCACAATCAATTATCCTATCAACAATGTAATTATCAAATTGTGAACCAACGTAAACCATGGGACCTCCTGATGGATCTACAAAATCAATAGTCTTATTATCTTCAGTATATCCTAATCTCATAAAATTAAGAACATATTGATGTTTAGCATCTACTTCGAAATGCCAATATCTTTCATCATCATTATGAACTAAAAATAAGTCAGCACCATCTCTATTAAATAATCTTATTCTTTCCATATTTATAATTTTTCATTATAATCCTTATATATAACGGTATAATACGTATTAGATAAAGTTATTCCTAATATAACATTTTCTTGGCGAAACCCACAATAATCTAATTCATTATTAAGGAATTCTTCTAATTCTTTTTCACCATTACAAATTTTAGTCTTAATTTTCATGATATTTCATTTAATATAGATTCATACGTATGTTTACCACGATATTTGTTAAATACTTCCATTAATACATTTATATAAGTATTTTCCTGATTTATTAATTTATTACAGTTATCAGTTCCCCACCCAAATCTGTCCTCAGAAAAATCTTGAATTCTTGATTTTGCATGATATATCTGTTCTACTAAATAATATAGTAATTCATTGTATTCATTCTTTGTTATTTCAAATGAATGAATATTATTTGAAGCTTTTATTTTCTTAAATAGATTATTACAATCTTTGATATTTTCTAAAAGCTCCTGACAATACTTGATTTGACGTTTTTCTTTTTCTTTATCATAGTTATCATTATTTATATATTCAATTTCATCATTAATCCAATTTATTTTATGCCGTAAATTGTCTTCATGAAATTTAATAGTATCTAACAATAATTTGTAACCAGTGTCTGATAAATCTAATTGTATTTTCATAATGTATTTATTTAAAGTATTAAACCATTTTTGTTTTCTTCTTTTTTCTCTGCAAATTCTTCAAGCTTATATTCTTTTCTATAATCCTTCATAATAGCTCCGCATTTCTTACAAACCACTACATCTAAAGGATACTGTACATCATCACTTCCATTTCCCATAACTAATCCAGGAATATTCTTTATAATAAATGCAGCTTCAAACGTTTCATTACCGCATTTATCACATTTAATGTTTTCATAATCAATAGGATTAATTTTTGGTCCTGTTGGCTTCATTGGCTTACCGCCACCTAATATCATTTCTTCTGTCATAATTTAATATTCAATTTATATTTAACTTATATTTTCTTTAATTGATTCATCTGGAATATATGTTGTTATACTTCCGTTCCATTTATCAACAGGAACTCTTATCTTCTTATATCCAAATGTTCTATAATAATATCCATCATCATGAAGTTCAGTCTTATTTGTCCATGTCCAAAACCATTCACATTCAGTTCCATCTATAAGAATTGATTTATGATGATGTTCAAAATCAAAACAATGTACTAAATCATTCCAAACAAAAAGATCTTCAATATCATGCATATAATAATTATCTGCTTTTGGCATATCTATTGTAATTCTTTCGAATTCCTTAATCATTTCTTTCTGTTCCATTTTTTCACCAGAAGCCCAGTATTCAAAATATTTCCAAGCGAAGTCTGCAGACATTGCATCGTTACCATAATACTTTGAAACAATATCTAATACTTGTGGACGAAGCCATTCTTCCCACGTTACAGTTTCAAATACATATCCGCATTCATTATCATATAATTTAATATACACATCTCTATATTTAATCAAATCACCAATATCTTCAATCTTAAAATCTTCTAAGAACTGACAGAAAATATCAATAGCAGATGTATAAATACGATTAAGAGATGTTAATGGGAAATGAAAGTAAGGTTTAATAAATGCCATTGAAGATTCAATTTCTCTATTAATATCAAATGCTGTAAATAAAGTACGTTCGTCAGTCATTCTACCTTTACAGTTTTGCCATATTCCATTTGCATGCATATGTGAAGCTATAGTATGACGTCCTATGCAATAACGATAAGACATCCACATGCAATCTTCTTCATAATCAGATAATGGATAATTATCTTGATATGCTAATCTTAATGAATATTCTGCAATCTGCTTGTGATGTGATAGTGCATCTTTCAATAACTTACCGTTAATTTTTGTTTCACCAGTTTTTGTATCAATTGTAACTTTCATTTTTTACAAATTTATGTCATTTATAATCATAATACATTTCAATATTACTAAAATCAGATATTTCTACCATAATTTATTTAAGTAATCTAATCTTCATATAATTCCCATTTATTCGTTTCTATATTATAAAATTCATTGTTTAACATATGTCCTAGCATTTCCATACGAAATGCCCACCATGCAGCACCTTCATAAAACATTATTGGATGATTATCTTCAGCATTAAAATCATTACACATATCAATAGTGCTAAGCATAACATTAATTATTAACTGTTTAGTTTCATCATCTAATGAATTAAAATATTCCGCACCTTTTTTCTTTAATTCAATATTGCTCATGATTCTCCAATATTTTCTTTAAAATTACCTAAAATAATACAAACTTCTGTAGCTGTTTTTTCACTACTATCTTCACATTCACTATCTCCATGTGACCAGCCCAAATCTAATTCACCTTCATAAGGAAGACTATCTGGCATTATGATTTCTATTTCTGCCTCAGGATTAAACTTTAAAAGATCTTTAATTTTCATAATATTCAACAATACTTTATATAATATAGTCAAATATTAAATAAAATACAAAAGAAGGGTGTTTACCCTTATCTTATAATTTCAGTTTTATATATTGTTGATAATGAATAATGCTCGCCTCTCATGAATTCTTCAGTCTCATATTGTATATTATCAATCTCTTCTTCAGTCATTCCAATGTACGTTTGTGTAACATCAGAATAATATGGATCTATTGTTGTATATTTTACTATACGTTTCATAAAAAATGATATATTAATTTAAAAATTTATTACGACAAGTATCATCAGTTATTAATATATTATTTAAATTTTCTATACAAAGTTTTGGTAATTGGTGATCTAATTTCTTTAACGTTTTCTTAGATAATGCTCTTAATGTTTTAAATATTTGATTTGCATTTTTCTTTTCACCAGTTATTTCTATATATGCCTTTTCAATTTCTCCAATATTTTTATTCATTAATGTTCCTTTGAAAAATGCATTAATTTCATTATCTAATTTTTTATAAGCCTTATATACTTGTGAATTTTTTAATACTTTTAATGCATCCTTAGGATTTTCAATTTTATCATTATTTTCTTCTAATTCTGCTTTAATTTCTGCAAAGAATGCATTCTTTTCATATCCTAATAATAAGTATAATGCTTTCTTTAATAAATGTTCATTAGTATTTGATGAATCCTTTTGTATATTTTGATATAATAATGATTTTGCTGCATTAATATATCCATTATCACCTTTTAATAACATTAAATAATTATTATATGCATGTGTTAGCTCATGCATTAATATCTCTTTTACTTTATTAAGGTGATTTTCATATTGATATATGTTTATGACAACTTCATCAAATAAAAAATGATCATTTAAAGAATCATTATCAATATATTCACCACCACTATCATCAGATGAATCAATATCAACTATAAGTTTATCAAAAAATATATTCTTAAATGATGTTAAATCATTACTATCGAATGAATATTGATTATCCATCCCTTCCTTTTTTATTTTTTCATATATATATTTTGATAATTCTTCACACCCATCATATATACCATATTTTTCAAGAATAACGCGTCTTCTTGAATATAAATTATTTTCTTTATATTCAATTGCCAAATGTTGAAGCATACTATAGTCTATATAATCTTCAACAATACTTGTATCATTTATAAAATCAGAAATTAATTTCACTTCTGTCTTACTTGAACATTAATATTCTTTTTTGCTTCAGATATACGTTTATTTGCTTCATCCTGAATTGATAATGCATTATTAAGACCGTTTACTTTTTCTTCATAAACTGTAATCTTTGTGTTAAGCACAGTTATAGAATCATTTAATACTTTAATAGTAGAATCCATCTTCTGTACATATTCAGTATGATTCTTTTCAGATTCTTCAAATTTAGTTGAATTTGTACAAGATGATGTACATTTAGACATTCCAAACAATAGCAAAAGTACGATAACAATTATCTTCCAATTTTTCTTTAAAAATTCCATACTTATTATATCTTTTTATATTATAATAATATAGTTAAGTCTTATTTAATTTTCTACATATTCTTTAATTAGATTCTGTAACTTTGTAAAATAATATCTATCTACTGGAAATGCAAATCTTCCACCAGGATTACACCAGAATCTTTTAATCTTACATTTTACTTTTCCATATTTATTATAACCGTAAGTACCAACTATACATACATATGCCCAATGGTCTGCTTTCTTGCAATCATATCTAAGTTCAATATTCCATTCAAATCCAGGTTCCTTTTTAACATTTTCTAATACGTCAGATTTAAACATTGGAAGAAACTCTGTTATATAATCTTCACAAAGTCCAAGATCTAAATCTGAATACTTATCGAAAATTTTATTCTCTTCAGGATAATCTGGAATCTGAACATCAATTATTTCAAGAATAAACTGCTCATATCCAATATCACGAATAGTCCATTGTTCAGAATCTTTAGGAACAATAATATGCTTCTTAATTTTTTCAAGCATCTTATTTATAGAACGTCCTTTATAATCAAACCATCGGGAACAAAATGAATTTGAATGATATCCACCAACAAATACATTTATTTTATTGTATTTATCAAACTTAACTTCAAAATCTTCAATACGTTCACAATAACTATCATCAACGTATTTTACACGAATATAATTTCTATATTTATTTTCTTCCATAATTACACCATTGTTCTACATCATTTATTAATAAAGGATGTTTACTAAGAAGCCATAAAATATTTTCCTCTATATTTTTCAAAATTCATTATCATACATATAAGAAGATCATTACAATAAATAGTTCCATCATTTATTTTATTTTGTAGTAACTATTTAATATTCATAATTACAACAAATTTAATTTATATTAAATATCTTTTTCTTTTTACCACATTTATTGCAAATATATTCTGTATAATGCTCTTGCCATGAATTATAGCAACCATCTCCACTAAAATCAGATTCTGTATGAGTAATAACACCAGTACAAGAATACTTATAATTATGCTTACAAAAAAGACGTTTTAAAATATTCATAATCACAACATTTTAAAGTTCTTTCATATATAAATCATTAATGAATTTTTTCTATATTATTTTTAAGCCATTCTATAGTCTTAATTGCTATTTCTTTACGGCCATCTTTATCACGTCTACTATATGTAGGCGTATCACAATATTCATTATGACTAGACATATATGAAAGAGTCATATAATATAATGTATTCTTTGCAATAGAATCTATATCGTTATCATTAATATCATTTATAGATGCTGCAAGCCAATTACATGCATCTGTTGCAAGATCCTTCATCTCAGGAATATCAACAAAACTAAAGTCATCTAAATCATGAATGAAATTCCACTTTTCTGGTTTCTCAAAACGAAGATAATCATAAATAGTATAAAACAAATCTTCGTTACAATTAAAAAGCTCAGCAATATAATGCATATTTAAACTAATTTAAGTACTTTACAAATATTGAATAATTCTTCCTTACTTACATATTCAGGAGATACCCAAATTTTTCCAACTTCAACTCGTTTACGTGGCTTACACTGACCATCATAAACATAATCAACAGCATCTACGCAAAACTTAATTGTATTAGGAGCTTCCATGTAACACCCAATAATCATTCCTTTTCGTGTATTTGATTTATTTGAATGAAAGTATTCAACATCTGTACAAGAACTACCGCTACGATATCCATTGCATAAATGTGATTTGCAATAATTAATTATCAAATTCAAATATTCTTGTTTACTCATACTTCAACCTCCTTCATTTCAATTCCATAAATCTTATAGTTACCAGCTTTGCCACCCCATCTTGTATCTTTATCAAATATTCGTTTCATGGCATTTGTAGCACCTACTATTCCTTTAAAAACTTTAGCATAATAAATATCTGGTGTCCAAACAAAATATGTATCACCCTGACGGAGATATTCTCCAGAATCCAAATCTTTAATAATATACTTCATAATTTTGAATTTTTTAAATTATTCCTATATTCATTTATATATTAAATATAGTATATAACTTAAAAAATTCAAATATTATTTATATTTTGATAAATATATTCAATAATATTTATATTTTCAATTAATCTACATTATTTTCTTCATCATATTCAAGTTTTCTATTAATAAACATATTATAAGAACAGCCTGGATATAGTTCCTGTCCAAGCGAATGATAATCAGATGGACCACTTGGCATCAATTTTTCAAATTCGTCAACCCATTCATTAAATGACCCCTGTCCATATTTCTCTTCATAATCATAAATTGAATCTTCATCCACGTATCTATCAATATCGTCTGATTCATATACTTCATATGGGGCATCATATGATTTATGCACAGAATAATAAATAATCTTTTCCAATCCTGGTGCTGCGTCAAATAGTTTCTTACAATGATCTAAGAATTCTTTATCATCATTCTTATTTTTATTAGATTTCTTTGTTTTCTTTGCAATATTCAACTTATGCTTAGGATCAATTTTCTTCATAAGCGTTGATGCAGTTTTTTCAAATGCCTTATAAATATTATCTACAATGTCAGGATCGTCTTTCAATATACCAACATCAATATCATTTACACCAGGATATTTCTCATGAATATCATTATAAATTTCTTTTGACTTTTTAAGATATTCATTCTTTGCTGCTTCAAGTTTATCATAAATATCATTATAAATATCTACAAGTTTATTTTCAAATTCTTGAGCCATTAACTTATAGTTTACATGATAAGCAGTCTTAGCATATTTAACTGTATCTTTATATCCATCAATAGCTTTATACATTTCACGAGTCTTATTAAGATCTTTAACATAACCTATGAAATTTTCAGTCATTGTGTATCCTTTCTTACCATATAAAAGACATATATGATAACAGTTATAATAAGGATATGATGTTATAGAATATTTATCATCCCAATCCTTTGTTATATGTAAACATTTACATTTATCAACATATTCTTCAATAAATGTTTCTTTACTTTCTGAAAGTCGCATCATACCAATTACATCATCCAATGTAACGTTTTGATTTTCAACATATAATGCAACCCATACATCATAAATTTCCTCAGGCTTCAAATGAACAGACTTGCATTTTTTAATGAATTCCTTATTATCAAGTATATCATTATTTTCATAATATGCCTTTGGCGCATATTCGTTTACTTTCTTTGCAAACTTTTCAAGTTTATCAGCAAATTCATTAAGCGTATGCTTGTTCTTATGAGGTGAACTTATAATAGGTTTTCCATTAAACCCAATAGAATAAAACTTATCAATAAATTCGTATTGATCTAACCATTTATTATGGTAATCACCAGATTCACTTAACTGATAATGAACAGCCAAATCTGAATTATTAACTACATCAGGTCCATCAATATATACTCTGCATTTATTATTCTCAGTATCTTCACATGTTATTTTTTCAAGTTCAAAAGAATACTGACGATCAATATAATAATCAAATCCCATAATCTTCTTCCCGTTTTCGTATTTCTTCTTTACATCTGTATATGTAAAACGACCGGAAAGTGTATAAACTAAGCATTCTCCATATTTTGATACTTTTGCAACCGCAAATTTAAGTGTATCATAATACTTTGTCTTAATTTTTTCAAGAGGAGATGAGTCTTTATCTCTATATGTTGACATACATGGAATGATTCGCCAACCACATCCTTCAGGAAACTCTACACCAAAACAATCTTTAATGTCTGTAAACCAATATTCTTTCTTATAATATCCTTTTGGATCTCTATAATTCTCTGTAAGCCAATCTCCCATTTCGCAAATTGGCATATTAAATAATTCGTCTATTGTCATATTATATAAGTTTAAATGTCTGAAGTATGAATATTATCGTATTTATAAGTAATATCGAAAGCAGTTGTACAATTCATATATGGAAACACATAAAGAATATCTTTCCATGTATCTTCCCCATAATGCTTAACGCAGAATTTCAAATCATTATCAAGACATGCATAAGGATGATGATCTTTACCCATTTTAACACATTCAAACAACTTAATAGGCATAATGCCACCATCTTTAATTGTACGAATTAATTGTTTAATTTGTTGTGCAATACTATTAAGAATATGTGTTGTATCAATATCTGATAATCCAAATTCCTTACTTCCAAAAGGACTCATCATAGCATCAAGCAATACATTTGCTTGACCAATTCCACCACCAAGATACAAATTATTTTTTATATCTTTAATGCGGTCTTCGTAACTTTTATTATTTAAATCTTCCATTTAATCTTCGTTTTTAATTTCTTCAATATCTGACTTAGGAATTTCAAATTGCAATTGTAATGTTCTTTTAATTGGCCACCAATTTTTACCTTCACCAGGATAATTCCAATAATGATAATTTGATGGTTTATTTACATAAGTTTTACCAATGTATGCACGATTAATCACATTTGCATATCCAATAACAGGAGAAGTACAATAACAAGTCACCAAACAATTATCATATTCATCCCCATATTCTGCTAATATATCTTTAAGTTCTTTTACTGTCATATTAATTTAAATTCTTTACATTCACCTATTTTAACATCAGGAAAATCTGTAGGTACAAGTGTTACCATAAAACCATCATTATGTTTTAACCATACTTTTAATTCATCATCCCAAATAGGAGGCATTCTATAGCAAAGACACAATCTGCTATTAAAATAATCACTATTTGTTGCTTCCCTACAAACCCAGATTTTAGTAAAATCTCTTTCCATTAAATATTTAAAATAACAAATCTTCAATATAATCAGGTTCTAAACCAAGATATTCCATAAGAATATTGTCTGCTTCAAATGGATCTTCAAGTGAAATAATCTCATCTCTAGTCTCATTAAATAGGACACGTGCTTCCTGTTCAGTCATTCCATCACGTTCCATTAAAATCTTAATAATTCTATTCATATCTAATAATTTAATGTATCATAGTTAAAATTTATCCAATATCTCTTGATTCATAACCACAATTATTGCATATGTATAAATCACAAAACATACCACATTTGATATAAACATTATCTGATTTACATCTTGGGCATATCACCTTATCGTTTTCTTTATCATATATCATTTTCATATTTATAATATAGTTTGTTTTTCTTATTATTTCATTAATCATAATTTTATTTTTTATTATTAATTATTAAAGATATATAATAATTGTTAATATGAAATCATTAAATAATTACATTTTAGAATCTAAAGAAACTGTTCAACTTAAAGAATCTGGACAGATTGTTTCTTTAGAAGGAATTGATGAAGAATTTGCATCAAAAATAAACAACCTTAATGAAGCGCCAATTTATGAATGCTGTGGTTGTGGATGCTGTTGTGGTCCTGAGCCATGTGATAAATGCTGTGACACTGGTAAGTCATTCGTATTTACATCAGAATATCAAGTTGTTGATAGATTATCATATGTACCTGTTGTAGATGATTTATATCAAATTCATTGGCAGTTTGGAAATAAGTTTATGTTCCACCCAGAAAATGAATCTGAAATAAAAGAACCTTTATATTTCAATGGTTCTGTAGAATATTCTATACCAAGAATACCTAAGAATTCTCCAGGAATTGTTCAACCTACTGAAAATGCTATAGTTCCATTTAATAAGTCTAAAAAATTATATGACTTTGTTAAAGATCTTTGCACAGCATATGATATGAATTATCCTGTTGTTTTAGAACATTGCGGTAAAGTACAATTATTCTTTATTAAGTCAACTGGAGATAATAAGATTGAAGGATCAATTAAAGATTCATTAACAGAAGTTGCTAAAGTATTAGGCAAGCTTGATGATAAATCAGAAATAACATGGTCACAAGTATTAAATGTATCTATTGATAATTTAGATGATTTATATTATTTCTTAATTACTTGTACTGTTGATATGTCAAAATTTAATAAGTAATGAAACAATTAATTACATATATAAAAGAAAATCTAAAACCTGATATACAAAAGTTTGTTCAAAATGTTTATAATGCTGAATTAAAATTAATTCAGAATAATAAAATAGAACCTATAGAATTTGATGTTACAAAACTTAGTAAGCCAAAATCAGAATTCTTATATGATAATTATTATAATGACAAACAATTCAAAATGATAATTGATAATAAGATTTTTGGTTTTGTTGTAATAAGTCAGATGCTAAAACAGGTTAAGCAATATCTTATTGATGGAGATAAAGAACTTAAACCATCTGCATATCCATATTGGTATCAAGGCGATAAAGGAGTGTATTGCATAGGAATGTGTCTTTTTGATAAGAATATTGTTTATAAAGAAAACTACTTAACATTATGCGCAATTGAATCTGCATTATTCGTAAAGAATTCCCAGGATTTAAATAAAGCTATATTAAATGACTTTATAAAAGAAGTACCTAAGATGGGTCAATATGAAGGTATAGCTATTAAACCATTGCATCCCAAGATGAAAGCACAGATAATGAAAATTGGGTTTAGAACAGATACAGAATCAGAAAATAAAGATATATTAATTTATAAATTATGAAACACATAAAAGAATACATTAATGAAGAACTTCAACTTAATGAAGGTTTATTATTGATGGCACTATGCGGTGCTGCAGCTTTGCATTTTAGTATAAAAGGAATGAAAGCTATTCGTAAACACGCAGGTAATTTCTGGGGATGGGCTCTTGGAGAACGTGACCTTAATGTAGGAACAACTGCGGCTGAATCATTAGATGATAGACAAAATATCATTAATGAAGATGAAGAAGGTAAAATAAATAAAGATAATATCCAACCCATGCAAGTACCTGATGAAAAGGTATTAGGTCAATTAATGGATACTTTAAAATCAGATGCTAAAAAGAAACAAGGTTTTTATGTATTTGATAATTTATTCAATGAAACACCAGAACTTAAAAAATTAAATAAAGCTCCTTATTTTGCAAATTATGTAGTATTCATGGACCCGGGTTCAGATGAAAAGAAAGATGAAAAACCAAATTTCTATGGTATGCTTGGTTTCTCTCTTAAATATTGGAAAGTTATCGCAAAGAAAGGAAAGACTGATGAAATTAAAGCAGCAGGAGCAAAACTATCAAATTACATTAATATCTTTGCAGTTCAAACTGATGCTAAATATGCAAAACAAGGTTTATTTGATGTATATCTTGAAAAAATGAAGAAAGCTGTTAAAGAAGCTCACATGGATGGATTAACAATTAAATATGCTAATGATGATATTGCTAAAGTATTTGAAAAATACGGATTTAAGAAAGTTGAAGGCATTGATGGATATATGGTAATGAGCCTAAAGAAAGAAGATGATAAAGGAGATTCAATATTATAATGAAATCACTTAAAAACTATATATACGAAAGTAAAATTAACGAAGAACTTGATGATAATTTATTTTGGCTTTTAGATAAATGGTTTGAAAGAAACGAAAATCAAAAGTCAGAATTTATTGGCATCACTGTTCAATGTCGCCAAGAAGGAGATAAAGTAAATATTGATAATCTTAAGAAACTATTACATAATACTGAATTGAAAAAAGATTTGAAAGAATTCATTAATTTCTTAAGTAATGATTTAGAACCTCAGAATAATAAAGATTATTTATATGAATTAAAACAGGTTATAGAAGTTGTTATTGGTAAAAAAGAAAAGAATAAATATTTAGATGAAAGTCAAATATCAGAAAAACTAATCATAAATAAGAATACCAAAATAGATAAGTATCATTATCATCCTAAAGATAAAGATGAATTACATAGTTTAGTTAATAAATTAATAAAAGAACGTGGTGATAACGCAGATCTTAATGATATAGATACATCAAAAATAGATAATATGTCAGGTATATTTCTTAATTCTGATTTTAACGGTGATATATCTGAATGGGATGTAAGTAATGTTAAAAATATGTTACTTATGTTTAATAGTTCTAAATTTGATGGAGATTTAAGTAAATGGGATGTAAGTAATGTTACAAATATGGCGTCAATGTTTGCTGAATCTAAATTTACTGGTAAAAATGGAGATATATCTAATTGGGATGTAAGTAAAGTTAAAGCTACGAATAATATGTTTAAATCAACCAATTTTAATCAAGATTTATCAAAATGGGATGTACACAGTTTATTAACTATGGGTTTTATGTTTAAAGATTGCCCTATAGAAAAAAATCCGCCTAAATGGTATAAAAGTAAATAATTATGAAAAATTTAAAAACTTATATATTAGAATCTAAAAAGAAATATGATAAGTATAAAGTTTATTTTAATGGTAAGCTTGATAATACGTTTTCTGAAAATTCAAAAAAATGGAAACATGATCCTAAAGTAGGTCAAGGTTGGTATTGTGGAGGAACAGTTTTCAAAATCGTAAAAATTGTAGATGATAAAGTTTATACTGAAGAAGATAAAAATTGCCACCCATAAAATATAAAAGGCAGTACATATGTACTGCCTTTATTTATTGTACAAATTCTTTACTAAATCTATTAAAGATTGATTTAACACCAGGTTGAGGTTCATATGTAAATCCTAAGTCTTTAGCGATATTTCCAAATATTCCATTAATGATTAATGAACCATCCAAATATTCAGGCTTAATTTTCTTAAAGCATTCATCCATAAGATCTTTATATTTCTGTGGATTAGCTTCAAGTTCTTCAATCTTGTTTAAGAAATCTTTTTCATCCTTAACATAAAGATACTCTGGAAGATCTAACAAATGATAGCAGTCATAGTCAGGATGTATGAATGGAAGCAATCCAATTGTAATCATTTCCCATGGCTTACATGTTACAAAACCAGGTGCCTGAGAATAAACCAATGTATATTTTGCTTCAGATACTTCTTTACCTAAGTCAAGCATTAACTTATCTTGAATCTGTGGATATTGTTCATATATTTCCTTATCCCATAATCCATATATCTTTGTATTCTCAAATTTAGTTCCTTTGAAATTATCAATGATATATTTTTTATATGTACCTAATCTTGAGCTATAACCACCTGCACAATTAATCTTTCCTGTACCACAACCATTTGAAAGAACAATAACAGGCTCAACATCAGTATGGAACTTAGCTTCAATATCAATATTATCTCTCCAATTTTCAGAAAGACCCATTAAGAATATTTTCTCAAGATGAGAATAAATAGCCTTATGCTTAGTCTTAGTCATTGTTAAATCAGTTTCAGATTGAACATGGGGAACTGATGTTTCAAACTCCTGATTGATCTGGGAGAATATAAGTCTTTCTCTATTATAGAAATCTTTTGCATTAACAGTTATATATCTTGCATCTTCTGCCATTGTATAAACTGGGCATCCTAACTTATTTAATGCATAAAGAATAGGTGCTGTATAATTTTGAAAACAAATCAATGGACTATAATCATTTCCATCTTTCTTCTTTAAGAATCCTTTGATATTTACATTTGAACACATTCCAACAAACACCAAACTAAAATCAGGCTTAACATTATTATCTGTAAAATAATTTACAATAGATTGATAATCCATATTCTTACGTACTTCTGGAGTCCATGCAGTATGTACATTCTTATTTGGAAATAACTTCAAATATTCCTCTTCAGTACATTTATGTAATTCATTAGGACCAATAAAATAAAAATGATAATTTGGATTCATCTTAGCCATTGATGAATATAATACCAAATCTGCTCCGCCACCAGTCTCAATGTGAATATTCTTCATTTTGACTGCTTTACCAATTTTTCCAATTAAAATGTTTTTTCTTTCATTCATAATATTATCTACTTTTAATAAAATTCTTCAACTTTTCAAAATCTTTAGTTTCAATTATTTCTTTACATAATTCGTATAATTGATTATGATATTTATCATTCTTTATTGGAAGATGATTATAATCTGAATAACTATTCCATCTTACAATAATACGAAATTTATTATTCTTATCAACTCGTAATGTTATACCATCCCGATATTTTAAATATAGATTAATATGCATTAAACTTTCAATATCTTTACCAAAAGATGAATTATCAACAGATTTAATATCTATAAAGAAAGTATAATACATTAATGCAGCAATTCCTAATCCTTTTAATCTAATTTGAAATATAATATCTATATCTTCATGTTCATAAGGATTTTGCGTAAACTTAATTCCGCTTTCAATAATTCTTTTAATGTTAAATAAACCAAATTGACCAAAGTTACATGTCTTATTAACCATTACTTTTCCAGGATAATGAAATCCTAATGCAAATGATCTAACTGTTGTTAAGAATGAAACGTTAAGTTCATTCATTTTCTTGTCACATTCATTGCATAAATCTAAGAAATCTGTACTAAGTCCTTTATATCCTTTTCCTGATTCCAATTTACGGCCTTCAACTAATTTTCTTGAAAGATAAGTAATATCATCATCAATTAAAAAACTTTTTTCATATCCTTTATTATAAAGATAGCCAAATATATATTGTTTCTTTTCCATTAATGTATGACAATCTGTTTTAATTAAATTAAGATTATCATATACATTATATTCATCTATATTTTTATCTTCATTTGATAAAAAAACAAATACATCATATTGACTTCTCAAATTTTGGTCATTATTTAATCCTTTCAATAAATTTTTATAACGATTACCATAAGAAGGTATTGAAATAGCTGTTTTCATTAAATATGCATATTATTATAATTGTGATTAATAAATTTTAATTCTATATTATGCTTAGGTTCATATTCAAATCCTAAATCTTTTGCAATTTCTGTCATTATAAAATTATTAATATATGAGCCATCTCTATCTTCTTTCTTAATGCAATCCATACATTGATTAATAATAGAAAAATATAATTCGTTATTATTATCCAATTCAATAACTTTATTTTTTAAGTCTTCAGGATCTTTAATATAAACATATTCAGGTAATCCAAGAATATGTTCAGGATCATAATCTGGATGTATGAATGGAATAATTCCATTTGCAATCATTTCCCAAGGCTTAACAGTAACAAAATTCTTTATTTGTGAATAAACTAATGAATATCTTGCATCTTTTAAAATATCATTAAGTTCAATCATTGGTTTATCCTCAAAATTATTTGGATATTTTTCATATATGTCTTCAGTCCATTTTCCATATATCTTAGATTTATTATAAATAGTATCTTTAAAATTATCTATGATATAATCTTTATATCCTTGAAAACGGCCATTCTTAATAGTTACATTTGAATTAATTGCCTTAGTACCGTTTCCATGTGATATAACTAATAAATGATTTTCTTTTGGAGAATATAATTTCCTATTTAAATCAATTCTATCTTTCCAATTGTCAGGCATTCCAATAAGATCAATTCTTTCAATATGAGCATATACACAATCAATTATATCTGTCTTTAATGTGAAATCAGTCATTGATGTTATATGCGTTATTGTTTCAAGCTTATGATTTGCTTGCGTAAACACTTTACGTTCACGATTCCAAAGATCTCTAAAATTTAAAAGAATATTACGAGCATCATCAGCCATGCAATATACTGGGCATCCTAAATGATTAATTGTATAAATATAAGGACCCATATAATTAAGTTGAGATATTAACAACTTACGTTTTCCACCATCTTTCTTTGGATAAAAATCAGGTACACATACTGTTGATGATCCTCCCGTATTTAATAATGCAAAATCAATCTTTATATTATTATTATCAAAATATTTTATAATTGATGAGAAATCTTGTGTCTTTCTTATATCATTAGTCCATGCTGAAAACACATTATGATTTGGAAATATTTCATCATATTCTTCTTCAGTCAACTTATGAAAATCAGATGGACCTATAAAATAAAAATTATAATCTGGGTTATATTGTGATAACAAAGAATATATCATCCTATCAGTATCACATGCTGTTTGAGTTCCTATCTTAATTCCTGTGAATTTAATTGTTAATCCTAATCTTCCTATAACAATATTTTTCTTCATATATTAGTTATTTTTTATTTCAAAATCTTCATATCCTGTTGCTTCTATTGGTCTAAACTTTAAACTTTTATTTAACATTAACCAATAAATAATATGTGATATATACATATGATTATGAATGTCTTCAAAACCCATCAATGCTTCATATGCAGTTCTAAAATCTTCAGCATTATTAAAACCATATCCACCGCAATTAAATAGATTACTAACTACCCTTTTTTCAATAATATTAGTAACAAAATTTTGATCATCAATCGCTATATAAGACTTATGCTGCGGGTCAACTATTGGTGTTAATTCTAAAGGATAAACAAAAACAAAATTTCCTTTGCAATTATCTAAATCCATATCACAAGCATTATCTGCATCCTTAATTATAATAGGACCTTCTATATCATATCTATTAATTTCATCATATATTGTTTGGGCTTGTGATGATGTTGGATTATTTACTTTTGATATAACAATATCTATATCTTCATATCGTTCTTCATCAAATTTAATTGCAGATTTAATCTTTCTTGTTATATTATATTCATTATCATGTTGTTTAAGTATAATAAAATGAATTGATCCTATTTTTCTTAAATTCATTCTATTAAGAGTTTCAATACAATTCATTATACCAGTATCATTATTATATTGAAATTCTATTGGACACTTATCTTTATATTTTGGTGATGTATCTAACATCGGCATTATTAATGTATACTTTTCTTTCATAACTCTACAAATGATGTCAATATATTTAATACAAAATCTCTTACAGATTCTTTCTTAACATAAGGCAAGATTCTTAATATATTCATAATCTGTAATGTTTCATAATGCTTTTCATAATATTCATTTTTTGAAAAGTATTCATCTATTTTATTATCTATATAACTAAATATCATATTAAGTCTAACGATATCATACTTTTTAGTATACATCATTGTTGACCAAAAATATTTAGTATCCTGTCTTAACTTAACAATATCTTGTATAGGTGTTTCAATAAACGAATCTAAATAATCAATAAAATAAAACTTATTTGATGTAAAAAGAATATTTGAAAATGTTAAATCACCATGACATATATTACATGGTAAATCCATTCTTTCTGGTAAGTTATTGAACTTCTTTTCACATGCATTAAGAATATATCTTACATTATCATTATTCTTTGTTAATTTATTGTTTTCACAATTCTTTTTAACAGAATTAAACTTATCTATAAATACATTCTTTTCTACAGATTTAATTTCACAAGCATCTAATTCTTTATTAATATATTCTATAAATGTTTCTATAAAATGATTAATGTCTTCTGGAGATGCATTTTCAAAATAATCAATAAAATTCTTAGCATATACATAATCCATTAATATATATGCTTCTTTATCGTTTTTTACTAACTCATGAACCTTTGGATTAACTATAGATCCTCCTAAAGCATTATCATTTACTTGTTTATCACCTTGTAAATAAAGTCTATTTAAATATTTTGGATCTAATGTAGATTTTTTAACAAAAAGCTTATCATTAATTTCTAAAATATCTATATTACAACCTGAATGACCTTTAATATCAATAGTCATATTTTTAGTACATATATTTATATTTTAATATAGTCATTGTAAATAAAATTATCAATGATATTAGTACATATTTATTATTAATAAATAGTCAACAAAATAAATATATAAAATAAATCTATGTTAAAAAAATATTTTGCATTATTTGAAACAGAGGCACAATATAGTGAATTTTTAAATTCTGAAGATTTTGTTCAGCCTAACGTTTCATTAATAAATGAATTAAGAAAACTTTATTTCAATAAGAAAACTGTTAAACAAGGAATATTGATCAACGGTGTAATGCATACTGAAAAGGTAATAAGATTAACTGCTGGTGGAACATATGAATTACAAGGTGTTCATGAAGGACAGATTATTGTTGATGCGCAAACTAAACCTGATACATGGACAACAATCAAATTAAATGGAGCAACCATTTTATCTGATGAAGCTTATGGTATTTTATATGATTGTCCATCATCAAGTAATAAAGGTTATCAAGGTTTGTATGTAACACTTGAAAAAGATACTCATAACTTCATAGTATGCAATAAAGAAACAATTGTAGAAGGTGATGAAACTTATGCATCAATTGATTCTTGGAAAGACTTAACAGTTCAGGGTGTTGGTTATCTTGCAGTTTACAATAACATTGGTCATGGTTTAAGAGGTGAAACAATGAATATTGCTGGTCCTCACATTTATATTGATACTGTTCATGACGGTGTTCATGGTAAGAATGTTAACATTCTTGATGGTGTATTCTATGTACAAGCTGCTAAAGATGCATTTGGAACAACAGAAAATGGTAAGATCAATGTATTTGGTGGAGAATTTGAATTCATTAATGTTACACAAGATCAATTTGATTCTAAGAAAGATGGTTATTATGCAGTTGCTGGTGTTTCAGGAGCAAATATGCACCCAATTGAAGAAATGTATGATGAAGGTACTGTTACTGCATATCCAACAAAAGAAGATTATGAAGCCGGAATCAATGGAGTACAGATTAATCTAGCAATAGGCACAACTATTAATTCAGGTACATTCTATAATGCTGATGAAAATGAAAATGTTGTATCTTCATCAACTCCTGCTGGGTATCTTACATGGGTATGGGATGATCCTGCGGAAGTAGTATTTGATTCTCCTCAAGCATATTTAATTAATGCTAATTATAATGTAGTTGAAGTAACAGGAAAAATTACACGTCCTATTGTTCGTCCTGCTGATGCAATTGCAATAATTGAACCTACATTCTCAAAGAAAGGTAAACTTAATGGAGGATATGACAATAAGTTAGATATTTATCTTAATGGTGCTGTAATTGTTACCGATGGTCATGCTCCTTCTATTGCTAATCTTCCTGATGTTGGTAGAGTTAAGATTACTGCTGTTAAAGATACAATTAATGCAATAATCAATAAAGATATAGCTGAAAATGATTCAGAAGGCTTATATGATCATGATGCAATTAAATCAGAAAACAATGTAACTATAGAAGTAAAAGGTGGTTCTGTTCTTTATGTAACATCAGGCATTGGTGATGGTGTTGATGGTGGTGAAACAAGATTCATTGATTCTAAAGGTTCATTCGTTGTAACAAAATGCGGTCAACGCGGTGTAAAAGGAAATGCAATTGTCATTGGACCAGATGCAATTATCAATGCATCAGTTATAGATAGTTATATAACAGATACTACAGATCCTGAATACACAACATTTGATGGTATATTTGTTGCAAAAGGAAATGTAGTTAATCATACTGTAGGACATGGTGTTATAACAGCTGAAGATCCTGAAGCAAAACAAACTGGATTTGCTGATGTTTATGGTAGAAACGGTAAGCATTCAAAAGGTATGTTCGGTACAACTGATACAGAACTTAAAGGTGTTGCAATTATAGGCTCACTTGGCGCAGCAATCAGATTAGATACTGGCAATGCTCATAACTTATATGTAAATACATTATTGGGAGATGCATTAAATCCAGTGTCAACTGTAGAAGAACAATATAAAGCAGTTCCTTATGAAGGTGACCCAATTGTTTAACAAACATATTTGATTATTATATAAATTAAAGGTACCCATATTATGGGTACCTTTGTTTGATTTGGATTCTCAAATAACTTGATTACCATGTCTGCATACAACTGTCTGGTATTATTTTATTGAATCCATGTTTAATGTTTAACCTATTTAAATGTTATTTTATGAATATATTTAATTGGTCGAATCTCTAATCTTCATTCTGAAGCCCTCCATCGGTTTGCGGCGACGATTAGGGTTGTTTCGCCTTCACCCATAAGCCCAGTCTCAAGAAATAATTAAAATCAAATCGGACGATCTCTTGCCATGGTTATGGACTTTATTGATATGGATTTAAAACCAAATATTGGGAAAACTTTCCACTGGATTTTCTATCTCCTTCGTTAGTTTTTTATTTTGATTATTTATTTATGAAATTATATAAGTTTTCACAGTTGTTGTATAACCTTTAGGACCTACATATTTATATGTTCCATCTGAAATTTTTGTCATATATTTTGGATTAATAATAACTTTACCGCCATCATTCATAAATCCATCAGGTAAAAATGAATCAGATAACAAATATGTATCTTTATTATTATAAATATCTTCAATTATTTCTTTAACTTCATTTAATGTTGTAGCATATCTTCCCCATGCGCATAAACCTCCATTATAACTATAATAAAGTAATATTTCAAAATCATTTTCATGATATTTAGTATCAGTCTTAAATGCGAATTCCCAATTCCATCCTTCACCCAAGTAATATACTTTATAAATAATGAAATCCTTAAACTCATAAATTGGACCTTTTACACAACCTTCAGCAATTGATTCATTAATCCAATTTGGGTAATTCGATTCTTTAACTTTTGTTATTTTAATCATATTTATTATTTGTTTGTTTAATTACAAATATAATATAGTACTTAATTTATAAAATTCAAATATAATTAAAAAAATTATCGAGATTCATAAATTAGTGTTGTCTTACCATGTAAACCAAACTCCTTGAAATAAATTCGTCCTGTACCATTAGGACGGAACCAATCTGAACAAAACTTAAGTCCTTCACGAGCTTCATCTTCTGTTGCAAAGTAACCACTTATACTCGAATGAATTTCATTAATATAATTTTCAATATAATAAATTCCCTTCATAATTATTTAAATTTTTCCGTAATACTTTTCATATGTTTCTTTTACAAACTCAATCTCTTCTTTATTACGGCGAAGTGCATTAATAAGATTAAATGAAATCATTGGATACGCAGTAGCTCCTCTGAATAGATTATCAATCTTATTGAAAAGATCTTCATCAGTAAGACTAAATTTTGTAGAATTCTTATAGAAGTTATGCTCATCAAAATTCTCAATGATTACATAATAATCATTATCAGTATCAAGGAGCGCCTGAATAATACAGTCTTCAAGTTCATCAATATGTTCTACATAATCAACATATTCGATTGTTGAGCATCCCTTTTCAACTGCTTTATAAATCTTAAGCTTTCTTGGGAAATTTGATATCTTTCTTTTTACTTTCATATATTATTTAATTAAATTTCGTTCTTCCAACTTTTATTATGACGAAAACTGCGAGCGTATTTTTTTGCCTCAGCCTTAACCCAAGCAATCTTCTTTCCCTTTGAATTGCGATCCTTGAAATCTGATACCCAAATTTCGTTTCGCATAATAACTGATTTTCCAGATCTTTTCATTTAAAGCTTATATTAAATTATTTGTTTGATTAATTAAAATATAGTATTTTTTATATAATATTCAAAATATTCACAAGAAAATATATGAACTTGTTATATTCAAATTTTAATAAGAAAAAATAAAGGTAGCTTATTTGCTACCTTCATCTAATTTTTGAAATTGTTTAACAGTATATTCAATCATTTTACTCATTCCTTCAGTTATATCAACTTTAGGTTGCCAATTATATCTTGCAAGAGCATGAGTGTTATCACATAATGAAAACTTATTTACTTCATGTTCAAGTATTTCTGGTTTAATTGAATATGCACCTTCGTAAAGTTGTGGATATTTTTTCCAATAATTTGAAGAATCTACATATTGGGCTTGAATATTCTTGTGCATAATATCCTGTGCAACTTCATAAATCTGGCGTACTGAATATGATTTATTTGATGAACAATTAACTGTATCAAAACCTTTACAATCTTGAACATTTTCAAGTAAATCAGTTAAGTCATCTACATATATATAATCTCGTGCTTGTTTACCATCTGAATGGAATACTGGAACTCTATCATAATAAAGTTCACGAATAAGATATCCTACAAATGGTGGCTGCTTACGAAGGCAATCAACATGCGGTCCATATACGTTTGCAAATCGAACACAACATACATTCATTCCATAAGTATCACAATATGACTGAGCAAATCTTTCTGCACAATATTTTGTATTTGGATAAATTAATGTTGGTTGTGGAAAATCATTCTCAAATGTTGGAAATGCTGTACAATTTTCATACATTGCATTTGTTGATGCTTGAATAACTGTCTTAACTCCATATATTCTGCTAAGTTCAAGTATATTAACAAATCCATTAACATTAACATCAACCGCTTCACATGGATTTGACTGACAATCTGGAAGTGGAGCAATGCCTGCTATGTTATATACATAATCAAAATTCATTGATTTAAATATAGGTTCTAATTTCCCTCTATCTCGAATATCTATTATATTTATACCTTTACTTAAATCAGTATCTTCAAATATAAGATTATCTTCATGCCCATAAGACATATTATCGATAAGAGTTAAATTATATCCTTCATTCAAAAATTTATATGCAAGCTGTGAACCAATAAATCCAGCAGCTCCAGTTATTAAAATTTTACTCATATATTATTTATTTAATTTATTTACATCTATATAATTAATTCCTGCATTATATGCTGCAAGACATCCTGTATCTGAATCTTCAAATACTATAGCATTATCTTTATTTACTTTTAATAATTCTAATGCTTTATCATATACTTCAGAATGTGGTTTTCCAAACTTAACATCTTCTCCAGTTATAATAACATCAAAATATTCTTTAATACTAAAATAATTTAATACATTATAAAGATTTTCTTTAGAAGCAGTTGATGCAATACATGTTTTAATTCCTATTGCTTTAGAATATGCAATAAATTTCAGTAATGATTCATTGAGTTCAAGCCAAGAAAAGAATTTTGGATATGATTCTTTCTTTTCTTTCTTAATGTCATCTCTTATTTCTTTTGGAACATTTAATTTATCACAAAGTCCATCAAATCGTAATCCAAAACATTCTTTATATTGTTCTTTCTTAAGATCTATACCATGATTCTTAAATACTAACTTATAAGCAAAATAATTTGCCATAAATGTATTTACTAATGTTCCATCAAAATCTGTTATAACTGCATCTATTCGTCCCATATATTTCTATCGTAATTATAATGTTCTAAATCGTAGGGTGTTCCAAATGACCAATAATGATCAATATGCATATTCATATCAACTATTTGTACATTGGCTTTAATTATTTTTATAATATAGTTAAATACACCTGATAAATATAATTCTTTCGTTTTAATATTTCCTTTTTCAAAATCTTTAATATATTGTTCTGATGCTAATTTTAAATTTTTTCCAATACCTAAACAATAACATCCACCAATAGCATATGTTGATATAGGATCCTTTTCTACAAGATAATCTCCATAATGTGTATTAATTGGGTGTATAAAACTATAAATAGGATTTTTTGAATAAAATGTTAATACCATTGGAATATGAGAATCATAAAAACATCTTTCACCAATTTGTCTTTTATAAGATAAACATTCAAATTTAATGTCACAATCCATTGATATTACATAATCTTCATCATCAATTAATTCTTTTGCTAACATTAATGTTTCTAATGCACCTCTTGTAGTTTTTTCAACAGATATAATATTTGCATTAGGATAATATTTTTTGATTTCTTCATCAATATGATAATCAGTTATAAATTCTTTACGAACAATAAAAGTATATTTAATATTCATATTGAAATATGTTTTTAATTGTTCAAAATTTAAACTTTCTAATGAATGCCTATACAATTCTTTACCTTCAAATTTAATCAAAGGTTTTGGAACTGTATATCCTGCATCTTTAAATCGACTGCCTTCTCCAGCCATTGGCATTATAATATGTAATGTTCTCATCAATCTTTAATTTTTATTTCTTTACATAAACTTGCAGGTATACTATTATATATAAATATTGCTTCCTTTTGATGCATTGCAGTATCTTTATATATTGGAAAATTTGTATGATATAAATCAACTTTTATGATACCAAGATCTTCTATTGTTTTATCTTCTCCAAATAATTCTTTTATAAAATTGTCTAAATCTTTATTAGTTTTTAAATTTTTATCAGCTCCTGCCCATAAATAAATTCTTTCAGGATAATTAAGCCAATATCCAGATTTTCCTTTTAATTTAATTCCATTTTTTAATATATTTTTAACATTACTTTTATAAGTAAAATGATATGCCTGTCTTTTTAATTTATTAAAATAATCTGTTGCATCTTCTGAATATATCGGTTCAATAAAAAGACATATATGTCCTTCAATAATTTCACGTTCTCTATATTTATAATTGAAGAAATTTAAAAGTTTAAAAAATACTTCAGTATCTCCTGAATGTTTTCTTAAATCAGATATATTTAATTTGGCCTTTTTTGTTATATTATTATATTCTGTTTTTAATATTATCCAAAATGAATATTTATCTTCAGAACCTTCATATTTTTTGAAACTCTTAATTTCATCTCCATAATATTCTAACAATTTTTCTTGTAATTTCTTTGTATTATGCGTCTTAAGATTTTCATTTATATAATTAAATCCAAATTTATATAATATTCTATTTTCAAATAATTCAATTAAATTATTTGGTATATTATTTTTTCCATAAAAATCTTTTAATTGCTCATAAAAATATTCATTACTATTTTCTAATTTTAATGTTGGATGTAAAATATCATCCATATATTCTTTAATTTTCTTCATATTTTCTTTTATTCTTTTTTATTGTTCTTTACTAATCATATCATCAAGAAATTTAAAATGTCTTTCATAAATATGTAATGAACCTGCGTTCCAAATAATATTGTCACAAATTATTTCTTTATTTAATGCTGTATGTTCACTTAATTTTTGCGCTAACATTAATTGAACGTTCTGATGCCATAATGCATCATTATCAAAACCAAATACAGCATCATTTGAACGCATATAAACAATATATTTTAAATGCATTTGATTATCTTCATCTTCATTTAAGAAACATTGTACAGCATAAGTACAACAAAAATCATGCATACCGCCTTTACAATATTCTTCTTGCATACTTGGACGATTATATATCATACAAGCTTCACGTGTATGTGGGTCATTTAATAGTTTCATAAAACAATTATCAAATTGTGATCCATTTTCTTTTGACCAAATCATCCATCCATAATTTGAATTAATAAGTCCTTCTGATGTTGCACAAGCTTTCCACATTTTAGGTGCTCCTCCAGGTATATCATTAACATTCAGACTTTGTGATTTATACCATTCAAATTCTTTATTAAAATATTCATAATTTGGCTCACGTATTATCCAAGGTTTATCAACTTCAAACTGAACATTCTGAAGTTCTATTGTTTTTGATTGTTGAACTTTATTTCCTATAATACGAAATTTCTTTTGAGCATATTTTTGAATGAATTCTTTTTTAATATCTTCAGTATTCAACATATATTATTTATTAGATATTTTTTCTTTTTTATTATAAATGAAATCAAATGCATCTTGATATATATCATCTTTATCTCTGAATTTATCTCCATCATTAATATATATCATTTTTTTATTAAGTTTTGATTTATCAAATATTTCTTTAAATCTTCTGACTTCAGCACCTATTGAATTAATATTTCCTTTTGATAAAGATTTATTATCATCATTCTTTAAAAGTAATGTTTCTGATGTTGATAATAATTGAATATAATATGTTTCTATATCATATTTCAAATATATGTTATCTATTTCATTAATTATATCTAATGCATCTTTATCAGAAATTCCTCTATATAAACACCCATATACATATTCTCCATAATGACTTCTATTCAGAATTATTGCATCAGTATCATATACCTTATTGACTATTGCATATGCATAACCTCTAAATAAAGTATTTTGAATATATTTGTTCTCTGGTTTTGTATAATGAATATTTGTTACAGTTAAGAAATTTTCAGATAATCTTTGAATTAATGAATCTTTTCCACAATTATCAGGTCCTTCGATAATGATTAATTTCATTCGTTAAATTGCTCATATATATTTATTATTTAAGTTAATTAATTATTTTTATATAAAATAGAACTTTTTTAAAAATAGTTAAATCATATTACTATGAATATTGAACAAAAATTTAATTATAGAGATCCAATCGCTATATCTGAAGTATATGAAAATCTAGATAAAGTTCGTAAAGAACGTCGTGAAAAAGAAATATTAGAAGCTAAACAACAGAAAGAAGAAGGCGCATATTTCTTTAAGAACATACTTTTCTTTACAAACGATAGAGATTCAAAATCAAATAAGACATTAAAGAATCTCGAAGATGCTGTCAAAGGCAAAGACGTAACAATCTATCCATTCGTTGCTGAAGAAATCGATTATAAAGCTACTGATGATAAAATAGTATTTAATGACAATAAAAACAAATATAAGATAACAGAACAATCTAATATTGATACTATTGTCATAACACGTCTTGGTATTCAAGAATCTGAAGAATGTATGGAACTTATTAAAGAACTTCAGGACTGGGGATTTTTTGTTATCAATCCAGTGCAATCTGCAAAGAAAGCTTCTAATAAGTATACATCTGCTGTATTGATGGAACGTTATGAAATTCCACAACCTAAGTTTACATTAATATCTAAAAATGATATCAAAGATGGTGAAGAATCATTAAATAAGAAACTTAAGACAATATATAAAGAAGTTGGAAAAGATAAAGACAAAGATAAAGAATTAGAATATGTTGTTAAGATTCTTGATGGACATGGCGGAACTGGTGTAACAATGCAGACAGGTAAGACATTATTATCTATGCTTCAGATGGCATTTGCTGTAGATGAAGAACTTGAATTATTAGTTCAGAAAAAAGAAGAAGCAGATGGAGGAGATATTCGTGTCCATGTTTTGACTATGAGAACTGAACAGAAGATACTTGCTGCTATGAAACGTGTTAAGATTGGTGGTGACTTCCGTTCAAATGTATCTTTAGGAGCTACTGCAGAAAAAGTTACATTAACTAAAGAACAAGAAGAAATTGCACTTAAAGTTGCTAAAATTTCGGGTATGCCTTGGTGTGCTGTAGATATCATGCCATTAGTAAAAGGATCAAATCCTGAAATTGGAGATAATGTAGTATTAGAGTATAATGCATCTCCAGGTACTGATGGAATATCTGAAGTAATAGAAGAAAACTTTATGAAGATATTACTTGATAATATTAACGATATTAATCAATTAGTACTTGCACCTAAAGCAATAGGTTATCTTGAAAATGTAACATTCACAATGGATAATGATGATGAGTTTACAATGGAAGCTAAACTTGATACAGGTAATGGTGCTAAAGCTTCTACAATAGGATGCGACGAGTTAACTTATAGAGGTGATACAATCGTTGCTACTATTGAAGGTAAGAAATATAATTTTACAAAACATGGCGAATCAAATGCTATTGTTGGTCAAGTAACAGAAACAAGAAATACAGTATTAGTACCTTGCATTCAGATTGGTTCTCGTAAATTATTAGATGTTGAATTTGCTTTGGTTGATAATAGAAAGAAGAAACAAAAAGTATTATTGAATAGAGACATAATGAGTAAGATGGGTTATCTTATTAGTCCTGCAAAGAAACATGTACTTGAAGATGATCTTGCTTGGGATTTTGAACAGCAAAAACTTAAAGCAGAACAAGAAAAAAATAATACAAAATAATTTTATAAAAGATAATATATTATGAGATCAATTAAACAAGTTATAACAGAAGCTAATGAATCTAAAGATAAGACCTGGAAGCAAATTAGAAAAGGAGATACAATTTACTATTTAGAATGTTATAATTCAGATAAAAATCATAAGATAGAAGTTGCAACAGTAACTAAGTCAATGTATTATGAAACAATGTATCTTGGTGGTGATTATAGAGTTCCTGAAAATTATGCTATAGAATTTACTCGTAAATCAAAGAATAAAGAAGGTTCTGCTGTTATTTGGAAAGAAGACTGGGATAAAAAAATTTTATGTTCCACTTCAATGGATGGCACAGTATTTCATTATATTTCTACAGATAGAGAGTTATTAACAGAATTCCAAGAAAAACTTGTAGATGATGACGTTAAGAAAATTGAAAAGGAAATTGAAAAGTTCACCATTCAATATGAATCTAAAAAGAAAGAATTGGAAGATAAGATGAATGCTTTAATAGCAAAGAAATTAGAAAAATATGAAGACTAATTATGAAAGATATAACTAAATATATAAATGAATCCTTAGATAATGCTATATTTGAAGGATTTTTAGATAAATTGAAAAATGCAATTTATAAAGTAACAAATAATCCTAAAAAATATTTTAAAATAGTAAATGATAAATTACAATATTTAAAAGATAAAGAAGATTACAATTATTTCAAAAAGAAAGATCCTGAAGAAGTTTCTAAAGAATTAGATAATCTTAATAATGATAAAGATCTAAAAGATATATATCTTTATGCAAAAAAAGATTATAAAAATTTATCATATTATGAAAATAACGAATATAATTATATGCATTTTATTAAAGACATTAAAGAATATTTTAATTGTGATGACAATAAAGCATATGCAATTATGCAGATAGCATTAGTAATTGCTAACGAAATAAAACAAGAAGAAAAGAAAAAGAAAGAAAAAGAAAAATCATATTATAATTATTCAAATAGATCTAGTGGTTCCAATACTGCTGCTTTTGTAGGATCTGCTGTTGCAGCAGCTATGGTAATGCACAAATAAAAATATAAATAGTTTAAATAAGATATAAGTAAATCATAAATATGAAAAGACTTAAGATATATTTAGAGGAATTATTTGCAACACCAGCAACAACAATAGGCATGGGTAATGTATCTATGCCAGCTGAACCTAATGTACAAGGTGGTTCTGGAGATGTTCCTGTATGTCCTCAGTGCATAGATATTAAGACTGGTAAAATTTATAAAAGAAAAAAGAAATTTAAAAGATATAAGATAATATGAAACATAAGGGTAACTTAATGTTACCCTTATATTTTTTATTTCTTTATAACTGACATAGATGAACTTCCACTAGTAAATACAATATATTTCTGTCCTTCAACATATATTGTTTGCGTATTTACATTTGACTGTACGTTTTGTGTATTCATTGTATTAGGAATTGGATTTGCATAAGATTTAGTACTTGATGCACAAACACCAAATCCCAATATAAAACCTAAAAAATAACTAATAGCAATAATACCAACTACTGCATAAAATTTAACATGATAAATTTCAATCTTTTCCATAATTTATAATTTTAAAAACTTTCAATCTTTACAGGTTCATCTTCCCAAGTAAGTTTTCTACCAAGTAGTTTTTCAATTGATCCTTTTGGTAGATATAACCATTTAGGTAAATATCCCGTCTTAGGAGTATTTTCAGGATTATGGTATTCAACCCAATGATCATATTCTAAAATCGTATCATTATAAGATATTACTTTTCTCACTTCTTTAAGATGTTCTTGATGAACATTTATATCATATTTTCTATGATACAGACTTGGCGAAAATCTTTGAAAACCTTCTTCATTAGAAGTCATTCTTTCATCACCATTTGCATCAACAGCGACCCATACAAAATGTAGATTATTCATATTTAAATTTTAATGATATTTTATTAGTTAAATTAATAGCAAGTTTAGCATCATCTAATTTCCCATATAATGAAAGGTAATTTGCACAATCCATCATAATATTATTTAATGCTAATAATGCATCATTAGTATATTCAGTTTTATTTATAAGAATCATTTCATACAATTTATTTGCTTCCAATAATTTTGTATGCATTTCCTTTACTCTATAAACAGGAATGATTAACTTTAATAGATATAGTAAATCGTTCTTATCATTTTTAATGTCTTCCCATATAATCTTATCCATGAATTTAGAATATTAATGTTTTAACATTTACTAAGTATTTAATAAATTCAGATAAAAAGAATCCTGTGCCAAAGAAACATATTAATTTAAAAATATGAAATATAATTGTACGTTTATGCTTATATGATTTAATTAACTTAATTTCATAATAAGCAAGTAAAACACCAATTGTTAATAGAAATATTGATATAAATAAATTAATCATAATCTTTCAAAATACTTTGTCCAACTATACTCATGAAAACATTGTTCTTTATCTTTAGAATCATTAACAGTAAACCAAACAATATCATTCATTCGGTTTTCATTTAATGTATATCTATATCCTTCATAAAATGCTCCTCTGTCGGGAGTCTTAATGCATTTTACATCAATTCTTTGTAACATAATTATTTATTAATTTATTTATCAAACATTTTAGATGCACGACTATTCATATACTTATATGTCATAGAAATAGAAGGCTTATTGTCACATCTTCCTAATCTCCATGAACCTCTTTTATAAACAGGCTTGTTAAGTTTAATTTCATCTTTACTCATGCCCTGAAGAATACCATGAATAATTAAAGCAATTGCGTATTCTTCTGAAACATCATAAAGACTTATATATCTTTTAGTTTCATCTCTAAATGCTTTATGAGAACATAGCCATCTACTATTTCGTTTGTCTCCATCATCAAGATATGTATAGATAAGATCCAATGCTTTTAATAAATATCCAATAACTTCATCCTTTGTCATCTTCTCAGGATACCAATAATCTTTATTCATCTTAATGGCATGTTCCAAATCTCCAAAAAACATATCCTCATTGTTTCTTTCAGATGTTCTTTCCCAATAAGCCTCATACCATCCTTTGCAATAAAGAACTAAATCATTAAATCTAAAATTCTCAATCTGCTTCATGTGATTAACGTTTAACTGTTCTTTTTCCTATAATAGTAATCTTAAGTTTTGAAAAATCACCATCGAATAGAAGTGATCCCATCTTCAAACCTGGATCTGATACTGTCTGCCCAATAGAGCATCTGTCATAATATGATTTATCTACAGGAATTTCAAATTCAACATCATTAATCTTATTCTTCATATGCTCTCCAATATCTATTGTATATGTAGTCTGATGTATCTTAATCTTAACAATATAAATTGTCTTTGATACAACCAATGCAAACTTATCATTATTAATCTGCTTATTCAATACATCATACTGCTGTTTAAGTCTATAATTAATATTTTTATTTGCATTAATTTCATATTCAATCTGTTTACGTTCATTCATTAAACGATTATTACGTTCAGCAGATTCCATATTCTCCATAATATTCTTATTAATCAAGAACAATGAATCGTTAAATGCAATAACTATTCTGCGAGCATCCTTAAGACTATCTAGCTCCTTCTGGAGTCCAATTCTTTGATTTTTCAATATTTCATTAAGAGCTTGTGATTCTCGTGTACAACTTTGATAAGAACACATTGTAACTGATGTAGCAAGAATACAACTAAAAATTGCTATCAAATAATGTTTCATTCCCATACGCTACAATTATTTAAATACTTATTTCTTTCAATACTCCAGTTATGTAATTCTCGTTTTTCTTTTTCATCAAAATAAGAAATAAACTGACCAATAGTCTTAAATTTTTCTCTAAAAATTTCTAACTCATATTTACTATCTATAAATAATGGAAGATAATTAAAACTATCATTTTTATCATATAGATATGCAGTTATATGATTATTAAAATAAATTGGCTGATGCCAATTTGTTTTAAATTTTCGTTTAATAGTAAATCTAAATCCAAAAATTGAATATTCCTTTTCATAAGTTAAATCTTGATTTGGACTAATACGGTATTCTAATACATGTGATGCAGAATAAGGTACTGCTCTGAATTCAATTTTTAGATTATTCTTATATTTTAAACTCATAATATTTAATTAAATTGTCGTACAAAAAATTATTAAAACTACAGCAAGTAAAGACAATCCAATCCCAGCAATCATACCGCATCTCCAACCACTATCCCATACTTCATATTCGCGATCATTTTCTGGCTTAACGAAAAACTCCATACTATCATATTCCATATTTATTATTTTTATTCATTTGTTTGATTTTTAAATTTTATAATTAAATATATAGAAATATAATTTAAAAAATTCAATATTATTTAAATTTTATTATGTTAAATTTTGGATATGTATATTTGCTTTGCGATGGGGAGAAATTCAAAATAGGTATGACAACAAAACCTATTGAAAAACGTATATCAGAATTGCAAACAGGCAATCCTAATGAAATATGGATGCATTCTTATTATGAAACTAAATATCCAAATAAAATAGAAAAGATGCTACATAAACGTCATGCAGCATCTAATGTGAAAAACGAATGGTTTGATATGACTGTAGAAGAAGTCTACAATTTTAAAAATGAATGTAAGCATTGTGAAGATCTTATCAAACCTTTGATTGAATCCAATCCGTTTTTCTAAACTTACATTTTTCTAAACGATGTCTTTAAGTCAAATCCATGTGAAAGAATTTTTGTCTTATTATCTGGATTAGCTATAGGCTCCTGTTTTACTGACCATAAGAAGTTTTCAATATTATTATATGTATTGATATCATTAAGTTCATCAAACCAATATTTTAATATATTATTAGATAGCTTATTAAAGCATACATTCGTAATATAACGAATATCTGTAATCTTCCATTCATTTATCTTTTCAGCATATACAGTATTATTGAATAACTTATAATCATACCAAACATATACTGGAGCATTAAGTTTATTGAATATTTCCTTACATTCAATCTTATATGTATTATCTGATATTTTTCCTTTAAGATTATAAGTAGAAAGCATCTTCAATTTATTAGGAATATATACTTCCTTGATTTCTTCATTCTTATATAATGAATTCATACAATAAGTACAGATCTTATTTTCTAATTCAGTTGTATCTTTAATTGTAATCAATTCATCAATACAAGCTTTAGAATGAATAATATTAACAACCTCAGTACCACAAGCAGAATTAATACAAACTTTAAAATAAGGCTGAGCATATACATAAGGATAAATTCCAAATACGAACTTATCTATTGAAACATGACTAGGATATCTATAAAGACTATCTCCATAAACTGAACATCTATGCTTAAGATCAAAAAGATCTTCATAATTCTTTCCAATAATTTCAGGATTTCTCACATATGTAATGTCAGAATCATAATCAATTGTTAAGAAATCATAAAAGTCTTTATACTTAGATATAATTTTCATAAATTTCTGAATCTATAATATTGTTAGTAAATTTCTTTAAATAATTACGACGTTTCTTTCCAGCTATTTTACGAATGCCTTTCATTCTGTCAGATTTAGAATCTCGTTCATTCATAAGATTATGTGTATCTTTAACAAGCCAAATGCCACCCATTAAACTACATCCATGAAACTCACGAAGCAATGTATTATGATGTCCTCTTTGACCGTTACGAAGTAGACTCTTTGTAAATTCTTTTTTATATGTCTTGCTCATTTGTGATTATTATATTTCAATTGTTCTTCTTTTGTATATATTGGATCAAAAAATTCTTTGCATGGACATCTCATTTTTTCTCCAACAAAATACATATCTTCTGATTTATCGTAATGAAGTATCCCAGGCCGTTTTTTATTTATTTCTTCTCCTTTTGAGCATGGGTAATTTGATAATCATGTGGACCCCAAGCTGAACCACGATTTTTACAATTATTACAATATGGTTTTCTACTTATTAACATTGTATTTATATTTACAAATTATGATATGTATTATTAATGTCTACAAAATTTACATAAAAACTATTCTCATCTCTTCGGATTATCTGATATCCCTGTAACAATAATAATGCTTCAACCTTTCCAGGAAGCTCACCACGTTCACCTTCTAAAATGAAACTAACATAACCATCTCTGATTGATTCATAAATCTTCTTGTTTATATTTGCAATATATTCAGCATAAAAATCTTTAAACATTGGATCATTCTCCATGTCTGCCATTATCTTCTTAAGAGTCAATGTACGAGCAGTATCAACAGAAATAATATTAAATTTACTTTTTTCCATTATTCAAAAAGATTATTCAAAAAGATTTACATTACCATAAATAACTACTCTACTAAAGAACTTCTTTTGTGATGAACATGAAATTACATTGGAAACTCCATTTTCGTTTACAGTAATACGTTTCTTAAGATATATAGGTTTTTTGCCATGAATACCATAATATTCTTTAGTATCAATAAGTTTAATCTGCCATTTGTTATCTCCCTTCTTATTTACTTCAAGTACTTTAAAAGGGCCATCAGTATAAGAATTTTTGTAATGCCAATATGGGTCATCTGAATTACTGTCTCTCCAAAAAGTCTGAAGTTTAATAAATTTACCTTCACAAAGATCCTCAGGATTCATTCCTTTAAAATTAAATGGATATTTCATCTTTTCGTATATGTTTTAAGTTCATCTATATTATTGAATTTCTTACCCCAGTTTGTCCAAGCACCAATTACTAATTTAGATGTTTGTGATACCTCTATATATAGCATCTCTGGATCTTTCTTATTGAAACGATACATAATGTTATATGAATAAACATAAGTATCTTTTTTGATTTCAATAATGAAACTATATACTGCATTATCAGTAAGATACTTATTAAGTTCAGTATACGTAATCTTTCCAAATGAATTAATCCTTGGTCTCATCTATTATTCGTAAATTAAAATATCATTAAATCTATCATTAAGTTCAATTTTCTTATCAATACGAGCAATTGCAGTTTCGATTACATTTTCAATATCTGTGTTATCTGTAATGCAAGGATAAAATACATATTCTTGAGCAACTAAATCAAAAGCATCAGCAGAATATTTATTATTTGTATAATCATAATAAATTTCAATCCGATATCCTTTATACTCAGTAATATCTTCTCCAAATTCTCCTTTATGAAATTTATACCAATTGTAAAGATTCATTTTTATATATTATTTAAATTATAATTTAATATAGTATTTAATATTAAAAATTCAAAAAGAATTTATATTTTTATATATAGTATATAAGTATGAAAAGAAATGTAGTTAATATAGGAGAACATAGGTTTTTAATAGAACATTATGATGCAGATACTGACTTAGGAAATATACAGTATTATGCAGAATTTGTTATGTTAAGAAATTTTTCAATTATAAACAATATAGCAAATGATACTGATATTTACATAATTGAAAAGTCTTTCTTTAATGAATATATAAAGGAATTAAAAGAAAATAATGATCATCATGGAGAATCAATAGTATTTCCTGATACATCATCAGATATAATATCATATTCAAATACATATATAAAGTTTAATTCAAGTTTCAATTTGAATGATAACTTATCATTATATAATGGAGATGAATATGGAGATGCTGTTTATGAAATATATGAAAAGAAAAATAATAGATTAGTTTCTAAGAAAATTAAATGTGATAAGATAAGAATATATCATCCAATGTCTAAAAAGAATATGGATGCTATTATAGATATAACTAATTATATAAACAATATTCATTTTCATTATTTATGCAAACAGATAAAAGATTATGAACCAAAAACAGAAACAGAAATAAAAGTAAATAATGAAGTATATTCTGAATTTATAGAAATATATTATCCAAATCTTAATGACTTATTTAAGATTAATGACGATGGAGAATATATGACTTTTTATAAAGAAGATATGGATATTGTTGCTTCAACAAAAAATGAAAGGTTTATTAATTCTATAATGAGTAATTCTGATGATCTTATTCAGTCTGAAGATTATGATGGTGCTCAAATAGTACCAATGAATTTATTAATACAACCATACAGAATAGTTGAAGAATATGCTGCTGAAAACGCATTAAACTATGATGAAGATTTATCGAATGATGATAAGATATTTGTAAAGCTTTATTTAAAAAATAAGTTATCTATTGAAAATAATTATCTTACATATCCTATAAATTTGATAATATATCCTTTTAGTAAAATTGATGATGAATTACAACTTTATAGAATTAATGATAATTTAAATTCAGTAACATCATCATTTACAAATAATATCAAATTTGAATTAAATTCATGTTTAGGTTTTGATGGCGGAATAATTTCAATTATTACATTCTTTAAATATCCTAATGAATCATACTTTTATAATTTATATAAAAACGATTCTACAACAACACCAGTTAAAGAAGCATATGTATATTATAATAGTATTGATACAGATATATATAATATGTTCATTAATGAAGATATACAAAAACAGTTAGAAACTATTGATAGTGTAAATTCAATTAATGACCAAATAAAGCAACAGGTTATAGAGATTACAAATACTGCATATTCAAGTGATGATGAAATATTGGAGAAATGGAAATCATTAATGAAAGAATCAATATTGAAAGAATATGAAGATGAAATGGGAACACCAAGTAATTTCTTAGGATTTAAAGTACAGATATCATCTTCAATATGGTTCAATAATATTATATATGACAAAAACGTTAGAATTAACTTAGATGATTTAGATGATTTCTCATTTGCATTAAATGGAATATTTCAACAATATAAGCAATTTCCTGAGCAATTAGTAGCGAGAATATTATTCTATGATAGGATACTTGGAATTGAACTCGTAAGTAATCCTATTATTATAAGTAATGAATGGCGTAAATATTTAATTAATGATAATAACATATATAGATTACATAGTCTATCTCAAATAAATTATAATTTAGGTAATTCTGATGATATGAAAGAAATAAGATTACAAGAAAACAATATAAACTTTATTAATAACATTAAATGCAGAGTCAATAAGAACGATTCAACAAATGCTATTAAGCCTACTGAAAGCAATATTCAGAAGATAATATATAAGCCTATATTCTATAAAGTTAAAGAACTTCAGAATATTAAGTTAGTTAAAGGCATATCTCAAAATATTGGAATTAACCTATCTGAATATATGACAAAAGTTGAAACATTTAAAATCAATATAGATGGAACACAATATGTTGAAACTGGAAGAAATGATATATATGTAATATTCAATATTAATACTGCTATTATTTCAAAAACATCAGGATATTATAATATTGTTAATCAAGATGATGATTATATATCATCTGGAAACTGGGAAATTAAATAATTATATATTATGATAGATTTAGCATTAGACGGAAGAGTAATTATTAGAAACTTAATGGATGAAGCTGTTCAGGAATTGGATATATTATTTAATACAGATACAACTGAATTATTAGGATATCCTACATACGGTACAAATTTTGAACAGTTTCTATGGAGAATATCTCCAGAAGAAGATCAATTAAGACAATATATTAGAGATAAAATTGCATCTACATTATATCTTTCACAATTAAAGACCGATGTAGAAGTTACAACAGATTTTGGCCAATATCGTCTTATATATAAAATAAGAATACATGTATATGACAATAACAATAACGAAGTAATTCGTAACTATGAATTTAGATAATATAAAGATAATATAATATGAAATTATTTAAGACAATAGATACTTCTTTTGAAAAATTTGATAATACGATTAATCAATATTTATCAAAAGCATTAAATGCTATTGGAATGCAATATTCAAATAATCAATTATTTGGTATTATATTCAATGGTATCAAGGGTGTTATGCAGAATGCTATGTTTTATATAGAAGATGCTTTAACAGAACAAAATATATTTAAAGCAAGTAGAAAGCAATCTGTATATTCATTAGCAAAAGTTTCTGGTTATGAAGCATATTATGGTTCAGCTGCTTCAGGATTATTGCTTGGCAAACTTGAGATTAATAATGGTTTAGATTCAAAATCTACGAAAGTATTTATTCATAATCATTGCACAGTAAGAAATAAGAATACTGGTGTAGAATATTCAATAATACTTCCAACTGATACTTATGTATTTGATGTTTCAAAACCATTAGTAACTCACCAATTTAAAATTGTCCAAGGAGAATATGAAAGATATGTGTATAGTGCTAAAGGAACATCATTAGAAGCAATACATATAACTTCATTACAATTATTTGATAGATCATATATAGAAGTAAAAGTAAATGGTGAAACATGGGAAGAAGTTGGCAATCTTTATGATATGACTGAAGATGGTCACGAATATATGTTATCAATAGGTTATGACAATACTTTTGATATAATATTTGGTAATGGTGTTTATGGAAAGATTATGGAAGAAGGTGATTCTGTAACAGTTGATTATTTAAAGCACACTGGTGAATCTGGAAACATTTCAGAAAATACTGCTACAGATTTTATATTTTCAGAATATGGTAAAGATAGTTTAGGAAACAGTATTAACATAAATGATTATATGAAATTAACAATGTCTACTTGTGTATCAGGTGGAACTGATTCTGATACTATTGATTTTATTAGAAATATGGTAGGAACAAATTCTCGTTCATTAGTATTGGCATCTGAAGACAATTTCAGACTATTCTTTAAACGTTTTTCATTTATAGGATATATATCTTGTTGGTCAGAATCAAATAATATGACGGTTAATGTTGTTGCGTTAACTAATATCAAAGAACGTCTGAAGTCAAATAAAGATTATCTTAAGTATGATGCAAAAGATATGGTTCTGAATAAAGAGCAAAAAGATATGATTATTAATACATTGGAAAATTCTAAAAAGACTTTTGCTGGAATAACAATTAACTTTAAAGATCCCGTTATTAGAAAATATGCATTCTTATGTTATGTAAAAATAGATAACGTATATGTTAAAGATACTGTAAGAGATTCAATTCGCAATACATTATTAGATTATTTCATTAATCTTAAAGATAGTACACAATTTATTTCAAAGGCTGAACTGATATCTAATATAATGAATAACTGTTCTGATATAAAAGGATTAGACATTAATATTATATCTGAAGCAGCAGAAAAAGCATATTATGAAAATTCATATATTAAATACGAATTAAAACATAATAATGGTGTTTACTATTATATTCCTGTTAAACACATATATGATAAATCTGATTTGCCAGGATTAGATGAATATGGAAATATTTCATTAGATTCTAAACTTGAAGTGCCAATGCTTCATGGTGGATTTAAATATTATCCTGAGAAAGAAGGATCAATTAAGAATAAAAAAGATTCAATAATGATTAACGATATAGAAATTTATTTTATATAATTAAAATATGACTACCTTTTTAAATTTTTTAGAAAGAAGACAGAAACTTGTTACAGAAAGTTTCAATAATAAAGATATAGATAATGCATTTGAGAAAATAGATGCAGTATTAAAGAAACATATTGAAGGACTTATTCCATTAATTGGATATGTTAAAGTTAAACAATCTGATTCTGAATATATGTCTAAGCAATATATGATTGTTCCAAAAAAGAATCCAGAAAATGCATCATTATTCCAAATTAACTTTAAACAGTCTGGAGATGATTCAAACGTATTTTCTATAGATTTCTTTAAAGACATGGATATACTTTGGACAGGTAAAGCAAAAGCAAATCTTACGATTTATACAATGGGTAGTTCTATAGTATATTTCTTACCTATCATTTGGACTGTTGTAAATACTGGTGATTATAATCTTTCTGAACGTGAAGCTTTAGATTTAGGAAGAAAAATATTTAAAGATGAAAAGATTAAAGAAGGTTTAATATATAGAGGAACATTAACATACCGTATTTTTGAAAATCTTTCTTCAAATATTATTAATGATGTATTTGAATTAAACATAGCAAATACTATATTTAATAATCAACAAACAATACAAGAAATGGAAGACGACGTAAGAGATTACAAGAATCGAAAAATTAAGGATCTTGAGCATAAGCGTGCGCATAAGAATGATTCTCCAGAAGCAAAAAACGCTTGGAAACAAGCTGTAGAAGATATTAAAGATATTGATAAAGCTATTCGTGGCGGTGCTAATACTTTACAAGAACTTAGATTAGCATTAAAACATAATTTATCAGTTTCAATGGAAATTGATAAAGAATTAGAAAAAGCTCAAAAGCAATTTGAAGAGGAACGTGATGATCCTGAAATGGTGTTCAAGAAAATGAACAAATATGTTAAAATGGTTATCAAAGGAATTAACCCATCAGTTATATTATGCGGTGCTCCTGGTGTTGGTAAGACATATAATGTAAAGAAACAACTTAAAGCTGCTGGATATAATGAAGGACATAATCTTATTACAATAAAAGGCAAATGTACTGCAAGAGTATTATATCTTACTTTACATGAATATAAAGATAAAGGAAACATCGTATTAATTGATGATGCTGATGGATTAGTTGGCCCTGGTGCTTCAGAAGACTGTATTAATATTCTTAAAGCTGCATTGGATTCTACTTCTGATGATGAAGGACGTTTAGTAAGTTATGGCGTAAGTGGTCCTCTTAAGGATGACGAAGGAACACCTATGGAAAAACGTTTCTATTATAACGGTGGAATTATCGTTATTACAAACTATCAGGCAGGTTCGCTTGATACTGCATTAAGAGGACGATCATTCGTACAGGATATCAAATTTACCACTGAAGAACTTTTGGATATCATTAAGAAACTTATGCCAGCGATTGATCCTGAGCATCTTTCACCAAAATCAAAGATTAAGGCATATGATTATCTTGTAGAACTTTCAAATGCTGATGCTGAAATGGAAGTATCAATCCGTACATTCGGAATATGTGCAAAGATATTTGAAACTGCTGCAGGTGATCCTGATTTTACTGATGATGATGCTAAATCAATGATTAAAGAACAAATGAAACTTCAGGCTCAAAGATTGAAAAGAAAGAAATATTAATATTATTAAGATATATTTCATAGAAGATAGGTTATTAATTAACCTATCTTTTTTATTATTATATATATTTATTGAATTAAATTATAATGAAAAGTATCTACGATATTATAAATGAAAGCAAATCAATAGATTCAGGATTATTAGAATTTAAAGATGGTTCTGATAGCGTTGTATCTATGATAGTAAAACGTATGGAAATATGGGATGCAAATAAAACTCCTACATCAAGACTTCCAATGTTTTTAGTAAGTGAAAATCATGAAGCAATAAGATGGGTACAAAAGAAATATCTTACAACACCTAAAGACAGTGGAGAGACTGTTGAAACTTATGATGGATATTTCAAAGAATATCTTATGAAGAAAAATACTCCAAATGATTGTTATATAATTGGTGTATTTGTAGATAGATGCTTCATACCAATTATCAATAAAGAAACATATGACAATATAATTGAAAAGATTTCTTAATATATGAAAATCCAATTCTTAACAGATAGAATAGGATTTAATATTATAGATGGCGGTAAAATATTAGAAACTAGAATATTTAACGATGAAAAAGATATGTATAATTTTTTATACATAAAAATGCATGCAAGAGAATATATAGATTTTTTAGAAATATGAAAACTATTTCAGAACAAGAAAATAAACAAGAAACAATAAATGAATCTTTAGCATATGAAGAAATCATTCAAAAACTTAATGAAGCTAAAGAAAACAATACTCCTATTGAAGAAGGATTACTTGGCGCAATAGGTGGAGTTATTCTCGGTACAACAATTGGACCTAAACTTGGTGCTGCAATATGTAAAGCTTTAGGATGTGATCCAAAAGGAACATTCGGATCTTTATTGACATCTAAGTTAGTTATGGCGAGTATTTGTGGAACAATGGGTTGGAAAATGTGATAAATATTATAATTTTTATTAATCAAATAGAATTTTAATTATTATTAAATAAATAATAAATGATATAAAAGTAATATAACAAATCATTTTGTTATAAATTAAAGATATAAAAATATAACAAATATATAAAGTATGAGCGAAAAATTATTGACAAACCTTAACTTTGCCGAACTTATATCTAAGAATGAAGCAATAACTGAGGCAGGTAAGGAAATGCTTAAGGGATACCGCGGATATTGCTATGGTAATCCAGTTTCATGTTCTTTGGTAAACAACTTTGTCGCTGAAGCTTCAAAGTACGGCTTTGATACAGGTTTAACCAATATTTTAGAATCTGTTAACAACTTCATCAAAGAAAATAACATATCATGGAAATTGGCATCTGCATGTGAAAGCATATCTGCAAATAATTCAACATATAACTATATCAATAAGATTGGTGTATCTCAGGTTGAAAATCTTTTAGAAATGAACGAAGCTGAAGTAGTTAGCTATATTAAGGCAGGTGCATTAAAGAACATTCAGTATATACCTGAATTCCGTACAATATGTAAAGAAGTTTATAAGACACAGGTTACTGAAGCTCAAGCAGTTAATTACAACGTAGTAAATCCAATTAGTTATGTATATGAAAATGCTGAAACTAAGGATAAGTATTTCAAGGCTATGGGTAACATCTTCAAGATTGGTGAAAGTAAAGTAGAAATGGTTAAAGAATGTGAAGATGAAAAATTCAATCACATTAACTCTTTACTTGAAAGCTTTGGAAGAAATGGTGATAATATTTACTATGAATATAAAGGTGGTCGTGGAATTTATCATTTTGAAATTTCTGAATCAAATCTTGAATTCACAGCTCCTAATATTACAGAAAAATTTGAAGATCATATAAAGTTCCGTGAATATTGCAATAACTTATCAAAGGTTATGCCTGTAGCTGAAAAACTTCATTTTATGAAAGTATCTACAGCCATAGCTGATGTATTTGAAAATTGTGAAAATATAATGATGATTGATACTTGCAAGATTCTTAACACAAATAATGGAACTACTTGTGCAATAATTGAAGGTAAAGATCAAGTTAATTTGACAGTATTTAATTCAGTTCACTCTGGATCATTCACAAAGAATTATGATTATGTAGTTGAAGCATTAAATGAAGTAATTAAGTTGTCAGGAATTGATTTAAGATCAATGTTTGAAAATAGAATCAATGAAGATTGTAAGAAAGCTAAACCAGAAGAAGATGCAATTAGAGAACAACTTGAAGCTAATAAGGAAGCACAATATGCAATTCGTAAGAAGAAGATAGCAATGCTTGCAGAACAATATCGTAATGATCCTGTAAGAATCGCTCTTTTGAATAAAGTTGCTCAAGATCTTGCAATACTTGAAAAGAAAGAAGAAAAGAAAGATTAATAATTGATATAATTTGAAATAATAAAGGAGAACTTAATCGTTCTCCTTTTTGTTTTCTTCTAAATTATCAAGATATATTTGTCTAGCATATTTAGCCATGAAATAAGCATCAGCGATATCGTCTACTTTAGGTAATGATTTTGATAATTCTGGTTGAATCATCTTAAACATTTCAATAATCATTTCCTTTTTACAGTTTCCAATTCCTGTCGCGAATTTTTTTATATGAGTTGGGGGAGATATAAAGAATCTTATTTCTTCATTCTTTATAAATTCTCTTCTTATCATATAATTAAGACCTGCCAAATCAAACACAGATTTCGTTCTTATTGATGATCCATAACTAATTCCTTCTTGTACTATATATAATGTATAAGATGTTCTTCCTTGAATATTATCGTATATGCATTCTTTAATAGTGTCAACAATATTTATCATATTAATAGTCTTCCAATATTCAGAAAATAAATTATTGTAAATATGGGAATTTCCAATATTCACATTATTGTCTTTATATATATCTAAATCTGTTTTTTTATATAAGATATAATCAAAATTAATTAAAGTATCTTGTATAGACTGTTCTTTTTTAGTCAACTTATTTGGCTTAATAATATAATACATATCTTTAACTAATTTATCTTCTTCATAAAATAACATGCATATACCTGTACTATTCAAAGATGGATCAATTCCTACAAAAATTTCCACGTTAATATATTAATATTTTTATAAATAATAATTGTTTGTGGATAATATATTAATATAGATATTAATTAAAAAATATTAACATTTATTATATAATTATTTTTAAATATAATACATTAAATCAATTATAAATTTATTAAGAAATATATATGAGACATTTAAAAGAATTTAACTCTTTAAGTGAATTACAAACTTTTTATGAAGGTGATTCAATTGCACAACCTAATGTTTTTTCTATTAACGGAGAAAACTTTGAATATAATGACAATGAATTAGTTTGTATATATGAAAAGGATGATACAGATAATTCAACATTATGGACATCTTTTAATGATCTTACAAATTTATTAGAATATGTCATTATAGATGGTGAAAAATGGAATGATGTTACAAGTCCTGCACCTGCGTCTGTTTTAACAGAAGGTAAACATATTGTTAAGTTTAAATTTAAAAATTATAATACTTCAGCACCATTCTTATATAATAAACATATAAGACATGCTCATTTACCAAGTGATATGACTGTACTATCAGATAATTTCTTTTTAAATTGTTCAAATTTACAATCTGTTTCTTTACCTGAATCATTAACAACAATTAGTAGTGCAGCTTTATCTAACTGTTCATCATTAAGACGTTTAGAAATTCCAAAATTAGTAACTAGTATAGGTGCTGGAGCTATATCTGGTCTTAAATTAAAAGAATTAATATTGAATAATTCTAATTGGAATATAAGTAATGATAGTAGTTTTGAAAGTGCAATAGCTAGTACAACAACTACAGAAAAAATAGTATTTGCCGAAGGTTTTACATATATTCCACGAATGCAAAATATGGGTATTAAAGAAATAGTGATACCTTCTACAATTGAAGTAATTACTTCAAGTCAACCATTTAATGGTAATAATATAACTAAGATTGATTTATCTCATACGCAAATAACTCATATTAATAATGGAACATTTGCAAGTTTTTCAACATTAACTGAAATTAAATTACCTAAAAAATTAACATTTATTGGTGATGCATTTGATGGATGTACATCATTAGGATATGTAGAAAATGGTATTAGATATTTGAATGATGAAAACTTAGGATTAGTTCCAATAAATGTAGAAGATTCTTTAACTTCATATTCTATAAAAAATGGAGTTAAACGTATATATGGAAATTTGTTTAACAATGAATCTACAGTAGAAATTGAATTACCTAATTCATTAGAATATATTGGAGATACTGCATTTAATGGCTGTACTGCATTAGAAAACATAATAATTCCAAATTCTGTTAAACATATTGGAGATAATGCATTTAAAAATTGTACATCAATTAAATCAATTACAATTCCAAATTCTTTAGAATCAATTGGTTCAACTCCATTATATGGAACTGCTTTAGAATCTTTAGTAATTAATAGTAATTTAGTTACTAATATAATGAATTTAACTGCTGGAGATGCACGTACGACATTAAAGAATATTATAATTGGTACAGATGCATTAGATTCAACAGGACATATGCAATCTAGTTTATTTAGTGGATTAGGAGCTTTAGAATATGTTACATTCCCAGAAGGTTTAGTTGAAATACCTAGTTTAGCTGGTTGTTATAGTTTAAAAGAACTTATTGCACCATCAACAGTTTTATCTATTAATAATATGGGGGGATGTTCAGCATTAACTAAAGTTGATTTATCTACAACAAGTATGACATCATTTGGTCCTAATGCAGGATTTGGTGGTTGTTCATCATTAGAAGATGTTAGATTACCTAATACACTTACAGAAATTGGTAATCTTGACAGCACTCATGGTATATTTGCATCAACAGGATTAACATCAATAACATTACCTAATTCAATTACAACTATTGGTAATTATGCATTTACAGGGTGTGGGAAATTAGAATCTATTAATATTCCTACATCATTAACTTCATTAGGAAAGAATGCTTTTGCTGGAACAAAACTTGGATATGTTGAAGATGGTGTTACATATTTTGATATTAATGAAACAATAGGTAGTATTGCAATTAATTATGATTATTCTAATTTAACATCTTTAACAATTAAAAATACTGTTAAAAGTTTTGATAATATATATTTTAATTTTAATTCTTTAACATCATTAACATTATTAGGTAGTTTTACAAGTATTCCTCAAAATCAATTTAAAGAACATGTTAAACTTCAAACAATTAATTTACCAAATACAGTAACGACAATTTATGATAAAGCATTTATGAATTGCGTATCATTAGAAAATATAAATATTGATAATAATATTATATCAATTGGAAATAATTCATTTAAATCATGTAAATCATTATCAAATACTGCAAGAACAAATATATTAGCAATTAATCAATATTGTGAAATTGATAAATATATTTATGGGGAATATATGTATGCAAATTCTGAAGGATATAAAATTGTAACTGATGAAGTTAAAGATCAATATTCTGAATGGACACCTATTGGATTTTGTATTACATCAACTGGTTTTTTTGGACCTAATGAAAAAGCTAGATTTATGTCATTAAAATATATGAGTAGAAGTAATCCAGATTCAGGAGTTTCATATGTAGATAGTACAAATGGTGTAATGTCTTATGGTAATAAATTTGTTGATATATCAACACTTAATAATTTACAAACACAATCATTAACTGGTGCAAATACATTTTATAGTGGTGCATCAAACCATTTGCCATCAATATTTGGAGAAAACGGTTATAACTATGAACAATTGGGAGAAGCTGGACAATATGCTTTAACAGATATTGACGGTAAGGGTAATACAACTAAACTTTTGGCAACTGTTACTGGACAACCTAATTGGCAAACAGATTCTACAATTGTAAATGAATATGCAGAAGGTTATGCATCTGCAGCATGTTGTTGTGCTCGTTATCATACATTAGGTACTCAAGCTGGTGATTGGTATCTTGGTGCTTTAGGTGAATATTCAAAAATTATACAGGATGGAAATTCTACTGATTTTAGTAATCGTTTAAAAACAATATATAATAAATTTGGTAGTATAACAATGAATGGTGTAACATCATCAAATTATTTATGGACTTCAACAGAATATAATGATGAAAAGGCATATAGATATAAAACACGATACTCTGATTCTGAACAAATACAAGCATATTCTAAAGGCGGAAATGGATATGTAATAGCATTATTACAATACTAAATCATATAAAGCTTAGAATCATTTCTAAGCTTTTAGATGCGGTATACTATATTTTTAATTAAATTATATTATTTAATATCAATGAGGATGCTAGAAGCTTTCTATAGCTATCTAGTATCCTCTACGACTATTCTTTGTTATTTAAAATATTTTACAGATTTAATTATTTTTCTAAATCAATTAAATTTCCTTTAATATTTAATCCATGCCATATTATTTCCCATTGTGCTTTTGACCTGGCTCTTGTTTCAGTTTCACAATATACATTCATAAATATTTTTGTTAACATATCTTCATATTCAACTGCTTGTTTATGAGTCCAATAGTTTTTATACATCCATCTATTGTCTTCTTTAATCATTTTGATAATCTGTGAATTTCGTTTAGATTTATAACCTGCATATCTAAACATACCAATGATAATAGAATACAATAAACTTGGAGTATCAAATATATTACTTAAGTCGGATTCTGTAAGTTCTTCATTAATTAGATACTCAATTGGATAGATCTTTACTCCTTGAACTGTTGTAAATTTTATTTTACTCATATCTTAATATTTATATTTCCAACGAATATGATACTCAATACGATTAATATCAGTAGCTAATTCTTTACTATCAATTAATTTTTTTTCAAATTTAAGTTTATTTTCTCCTAACCATTTTTCATAATAATTTCTATCATTATGAATTTCTTCACAAACTAAAATTATGTCATACCAGCATTGTCCCTTGAATGCTAAGTTTCTCATATCAGCTTGCATCTTATTCAATGTTTCACTTCTTAATAATTGCCATTCTTTATATCTTTTATTATAGCATTCATCATAAAGCTTATCTAATTCTGTACATAATTTATATGATTGATTTTCATCATTATATAAATGATCTCTATATTCTATTTTTCCACATTTTTTACATTTCCATATAGATCGTTTACCATTACAATAATTTATTTGATCTCCATAAATATTTGCAACAAACTTCCAATTATGATCACATTTTTTAAATAATCTTTTAAACCAATTCATATTTTAACTAATTATTATTTTACCAGTAAATGCACCAATTAATAAATTTATAAATATTACCAACCATATCATATTATCAAAAAATCTTTCTATATGTTCGTCCTTTACATATTTTTCAGGATCTTTATTAATATATTCAACAGCCATTTTTGTAGCTTCTTTATAAAAAACAATAATCAAATGTCCTATACTTAAGAATATGATTCGTGCTGTTAATATAATTAATACAATCTTTATTATTGTTAATGTCATAGTTAAATTTTATAAGGTTTAAACCAATCTATTTTATTAAATGATTTTCTAAAATTATTTGAGAACACAGATTCATTAGGATCAATATCTAAATCCTTTTCTAACTGTTGCTTTAATTGATTATATTGAGTCATCTGCGCATTATATAACGCTTTTGATTCATCCTGTAGTCTGCATATCATATTTCCTGTATAAGAATCAGGATTAATCAAATACCAATCACAATAAAGACTTATACATGAATCAAAATCATTAATTCCTTTAAGAGCCATTACTCTTAAATCAATACATTGTATCTTATTTCCTTGTTCATCAAATTCATAAAGAATTCCATCTGATGTATAATCTGATTTTTTTATATACCGTAAACCTGCATCATTATACATATGATTTGCTTTAAGGCCTGCTATTATATGCTGAGAATTTTCATTCAATTGATCATATGTAAATCCAAATGAAAAATATGAATTTACTGTATTCTTATCTAATTCTTTTATGTTAAATGATAACTGATTAAATCTTAATACAGTTTTAGTATCATTTACATAAAGTTCATATTGTTTATCTATTTCAGTATTTATTGTATTCATAACTTTATATTAGGCTTAATTTATTGATACCATCATATTCAACAGGATCTGGAGAAATAATCAAATGTCCATCTTTATCATAATAAGCATGTGTTTCGTGCCATTTTTTAGATTCTTCTGGAGTCATTGCTTTAGTTCCTTCAATATGTGCACCTATTGTAGCATCAGCAACTTTACAAATAATATCAATTTTCTGTTTAGTCAATTCATCTGCTAATAACTCTTGTATTGATTTTTCATTATCATAATAAAAATGTTGTCTGTCAATATGAAGATCATTATCTAAGGCACCACCAATCAATAGACGTCTAAGATTATGGCCATGACGAAGTTCCTTACCATTTACAGTTGACATACCAACATAAAATTTTTTGCATGCTCCTTTATATCCTATTAAAATAGTATATCCAAGATCTTCTAAATCAAAAGATAAATGTCCTATATCATATGTTATTATATGCGATACATTATTTTTAATTGCTTCTTCAGTATCATAATATGAATAGCATTCTATATATCTATCTCTATCATATCCTTTATATAAATTAAAGGAATCTAATACAAATATAATTATTTTCTTATACATATTAAATAATGTTTAATCGTTTTTTAAATTCATTAGGATATTGTTCTTCAGTCTCCAGATAAAGTTTCCACCAACAAGCATCTAATATATATGATACACACCAATCACCATCAAATCTAACACCACGTCCAATTCCTTGTATGATTTCATTAGATGTTGTTGAATTATACCATAATGGGAATAACTTAATCTTTTCTTTTACTAATTTGTTTGCTAAACTTGGATAAGGCACTTTCATAATGATTATGAACCTGCATAAATCTCCAGGTAAGTCAATACCTTCATTAAGTGTTGGCCCAACTAATATTGTATTTTCAGAAAATTCATGTATTTTAATACAAGTGGTCTTTTCTTTTGAACCATTATAAAGTAACATTCTTTGTTTAATGTCTAATGGTGCTTCTTGATATAACTGTTTAGCAAATGCATATGATCCTGTCTGTATCATTCCTTTTTGATCTGGAAACTTTGTCTTACATATTGAATATATAACATTCTTAAGATGCAAGAATGAATTTTCTTTTTCCCTAAATGACATCTTAAATTTATTCAAAAAATGAATAGGTGACTTTTCAAAATCAAATGTTGATGGTATTTCTGAATATGTAGATTCTTTTTCTTCAGTATATTTGAATCCCATATTCTCATCATATGCACATTTTCCACCAACGGTAGCAGAAAGCATTACTTTATATTCTGCTTGTGACAAAAGATATCTATAAACTATATAATCTTCTTTTGTACATTTAAATGATATTGTTATTATCTTATCTGCATTTGATTCTGTTATTTCTTTTAATAGATATTCTTCTCCAGCTTCAGATATAGCATGATTAAAGTCTGACCAAAAACATCCCTGATTATGAAACCAAGAACACGTCTTATATAATTGAATATCATTTTTAGTTAATGGAAGATTAGTCTTTCTTTTATTAGATACATATTGTTCAGCATCAGTAACAACGTCTAAAAACTTTTTCATTATGTTTTCAAACTTATGCATTGCTGCTACATCATCTTTCTTTAATGTCTTATCATTTATGAATACATTCCAACAACTCATAAGATCACTTGTCATTGCTGATTTAGATGTATAATCATGTAATAATTGAAAGTCAGATGCTGTATTAAATAAGTCAGGATCATTTCCTTGTGCATAATCCCATAATTCACCAAGCTTATCAAAATCAGATAATTTTATAGTCGGTGAATATTGATTTTGTACTATTCCAGGTATATTATGGCACTCATCACAAAATAAAATATGACGAGAACTAAATATTGGCTGGCCATGTGAATCTACATTAAATGAAGGATTATTCATTGTGAATAAGAATAATTGATATGTCATAAGACATACATTAGATCTTATTGCTTTCTGTCTTACTTTAATATATTCACATTTACGTGCACAATCATATCCGAAACGTTTTTGTGTATCAGGATTCATCATAGCTGCCCAAGACAAACCGCACATCCTACAATCAGCATTTCGGATATCTTCATTATTAAGTTTACAATTATAATTTCCTGTTTGCCCTTTAATTGATGCAAATTTCATTTTAGGATGCTTTATGATAAACTTATCATACTGCTCCCATAAGAACAAATCAGAAACTAATATATATGAAGTCAAATCAAAATATTCATTAAGAACACCAGCAGATATAATATTAATTAATGATTTACCTGAGCCAGTAGGTGCTTCAACAACAATATTCTGTTTTTGATTATTAATTATGTTATCTATAATATTAACAATAGCTTCAAGTTGATATACTCTAAACTTGAAATCTTCTCCAATTTTTTCTTTAGTCCACTGTCTAACGTACTTTTCAATTATTGTTTTATTTACAATCATAATATGTCAAATATATTAATATTAATATAGACAATTATAAGTAAAAATTTAACACCCAATAATTTTTTCTAATATATCTTCAGATAAGTTTTTATTGAATTTAGGCTTAATACCAATTCCAATGTAAGGATAATCTACAAATTCTTCTTCATCATTAAAATCAATTTCACAATGATTATTATTTTCATTCATATGTTATATTCGTATTTTTTGTTGAAGTTATATTATCTTCATATTCTTTTTGAATAACATCTAATAAAGATGTTTCTGTTGATATTTCTTTAACCATAGTTAATATGCATTATAATATAAACAATATGTTTCTCCAGTTTCAATATTAATGAATTCATAGAATGTATCTCCATTATAAAGATCTTCAGCATCTTTCAACGTATAATGAGGCACGTGTTTAGCATTTTTTAATTCCTTTTCAAACTGTTTTCTATCTGCTTCATTTTTATATGTCAAATAACTATTAAGACAAGTATTTTTAAATTCTTCTATATTATCGAATTTTTCTATTAATTCAACATTACCACCATTCTCATATTCCTCATCTCCAGGTCCATATACTTCTTTAAATTTAAATAATGTTCTATATGTTGTATCATGCAAATCTGTCCAATCATATGTATGCCATTCACCTTCACATTCATAAGCGCCTTTTCCTGCTCCACCACAATAGAATATCTTAGCATCTGGATATTTCTTTTGCCATTCTTTTAATACATTTAAAAATTCAGGACGTTTATCTGCTTCTTTCTTAAACTTATTAATCAATTTAATTAATTCATTAAGATCATTTAAATCTAAATCTTTTAATAGATTTTCCCAATATTTCTTTTCAAACATATCACTAATTATTTTTTGTTAATAAATTGTTTCTTATCACGTTTCGCTATCTTAATTGCAGAATTCATTTTTGATATAAGATCTTTTTTTATACCATCTTCTAACATAAATAAATCTATATGATTTAAAATAAAATTAGCAACATCAATTGTTTCATCACATGAATGTTCATCAATTAAACTATCTGCACTTATTAAAGAAACTACAAACATACTTCTTGCAGTTTCATTTTCAAGTATAGAATTATAGTTTAATATACGATTACAAAATTTAATAAGATTTTGATTCTGTTCAATCTTCTTTATTATATTCTCGTTCATAATTATTTAATTTTTCTTCTAATGAATGTTTCGTTGTTTCTAAATTTGCAATTGTAGTTTTATAATGCAATATAGATTTTTCAATATTTTTAATTTCTGTTTTTATTTCTTCAATACATGCATTTTGTGCTTCTTCATAATTATCATATACATATTGGTTTACAAATGCTTCATGTTCATTACCTAATAGATTACTTATAAATAATGTATCATCAAGAATTTTAAATTTAATTCTCGACATTCTAAAATTCATATTATGCGCATCACCAAGATGTCTGCATTTACAAACTCTATCTAATAATATATGATAAAATATATCACCTTCTTTCAAATCATTTAACCAAACCTTCATGTTCTTCTAACCATATATTTCGTTTTTCTTCAGATAAAGAAGCGAGCCATTTATATTTAAGTTTCCCACAATCAAATTTATTTCCTTTGCACATAAATGACCATGGTGCCATACATTCTGTTACTGCGTGATTATTATAAAAACCATCAAAATACCAGCAATGACTTCCATGATGTTCAAGATATTTGTTTAATGGCCTGTCAACTGCTGTACGTTTTTTACGCTCTTTATTTGGGTGTTTAAGCTTAATTAATGTTTCAACTTCAATTGGTTCATCTCTCCAATCCATTTCAAAACCAAGTTGTTGAGGCGTAACTTTTTTATAATGAGTATTCAAATATTGCACAGTTAATTCGTCATTTGCTTGTCTATAAAACCCAGGTTCACCCCAACCTTCATACCATTCATCATAAACTGGCTTAATATCAAATAAATGATATGTTCCATCTCTATTTCTGGCTACCCACATAATATAGTACTTTCTAATATTACTGTATTGCTTTGATTATTTTCATTTGATTTTTCAATGTTTGTTCCTTCATTGAAATATTCGTCATTTTGTTTATTCATAGATATTATGTTTAAAAATTTTTTATAATCTTATAAAATAAATCAATAGGCCAAAGTATAAAAAGTACATAATATATAATATTTGTAAATTCTTTTACCTTTTTATCACTACTCATTGCATGTGCTCCATAACTGCAATCATTTACCCAATATAATCCTATATCATCTTTATAATATTTTTCTGGATATTTCCTAATTAAATAATCCATATATTTATTTATGAATACTTCTTCTAATGAATTATCATTAACAATAGAAAATGTTATACCAAGAGCAAAATATCCTATTATAGCAAAGATAAGTAAAATTATTAATCCAATTATTTCAAGTATTGTCATCATTTAATATATTAATTTTTATTTATTTTATTAATAAAATTATCAAATTCTTTTTCTTCATCTTCTTTACATTTAGGACATAAAGTTTTTGCCCAACCACGTACAGATAAAGTCTTTACATTTTCTGATGTACCACAATATTCACAAATATTTCTAGAACGTAAACATATCCTAAGTATTTGTTCTTGGAGATCTTTATAATAGAAATCTAAATCAATTTGAAGAATACCCCATTTTTCTTTAACATCTACTATATGAGCAGGAAATTCAAGATTTGGATGTTCTTCATTGAATTTATTAACCAAATCTATAGCTTCATTAATCAAAGGAATCCATCCTTCTCCAGTAGCGCATTTCCAATCATCATATTGTATTATGTTCATATATCATCAAAATCATTATTTATTTTTTCTACCTCCTTACGGCAATAGTCATACACTGTATATAAATCACGAGAAACCTCCATTCGTTCTATAACATTTTTATAGATTTCCAATTTAGCATTCTTTATGACTTCATTAAGTGCTTTAGTATCTGATTTAGGTCCGAAACGTTTCTGACGTCCGTCTTGTAGCTTATTTTTTGCAGCCAAAAATTTTTCAAAATCATCTTTATTTTTTAAATATTCATCAAGTTTTTCTTGAAAATCTATTGTATTTATTTTTGTTGATGGTTCTGACCATGGTTTCTTTTGAACATTCTTTTTTGATTCATTATTAGATTTTTCAAAATTCTGAATGTCATTAACTGCTTGACGATAAGATATATCAATAACTTCTTCCGTCATTTTAAAAGAAAGTTTCAAGTTATCTTGAAGCTCCTTGATTTTCTTATCAATATATTTTTCTCTATCACTCATAATTTATTTTTTTAATGTTAAGAACTCTAATTGGTGCAGTTGTAGATAAAATTTCATGTTCATTATTTTTTTCTAATAAAAAGTTTGTACCCTGAAAAGAACATGAATAAATACTATCATTTGAATATAAAACATATTCAGTAATTGATCTTCCATAATAAACCAATACAATAGTTCTATAATTTGGATTATCTACATTATATATTATACTATTTGGTTTATCACAACTTATTAATATTAATATAGTAAATAAAATTGAAAATAAAAAATTACGCATAAGATGATTTACTTATTTTATCAAGTATATTTTGCAATCCACTATTAAAATTTTCATTATCATAATAACTACAATTTATGTAATAATCACATAAGAACTCTCTCCAGTCATCCCCAGTATCAGGTAATACTCCTTCCAATATTTCTTTAGATTCACAATCCCATTCTGATTTAATATCATTATATATATCAAAGTAATATTCTTCCTTTACTCTATCAATATATGATTCTAATGTATAAGTGTCTTTTAAATATTCAAGTATTTCGTCATTATCTATTACACTTAATACATTATCTAATCCAAATTCATCAATTATATCGTTAAGATCATATTCTATTTGAAGTGCATTACATATATCATCTAAATTACATTCCTTAACAATATCTTCAATATCATATTCTTTATCAGGATTATCATATTCTGATGCAGCATTAATAATATCGGATGAACTACATGCATTATATTCTAATCCTGAATTAATGATTTCATCAAATGTACAAGACTCCCAGACTTCTTTTAAAAGTTCTTCTTTTGTCATATTAAAAATGATTTTCGTCTAAATATTTATCAATTGCTGCTGCTATTAAAGCACCAGCCTTTTGAAGATTTCTTAATGTTACTGTTGGCTTCCAATATGTGTAATCCCAAGACTTAGGCCAATCATCAATTGTAATATCTTCATAATTTACCTTAGTATAGCATACTGCTGCTCTAAGTAAATCTTCTAAAGATTCTTGTCTATCATGTTCATAATCATAACCTTCTTCAGTTATCTGACGATTACGTTCTTGTTCAATTAGTTTAACTCCGTTCATATTGATTCTATTTTATTAATATCATATTGTTCTGCTTCATTATTCCAATAAGGATCTAAATCATTAATTAATTCAATACCTTCATCATCCTCACCAGATTCTATTGCTGTATATAATTTAATACTTACTGGTTCAATACAATGTTCATGATCTCCCCAATGACGCATAGAGTCATCCATTGCGTCAGCACATTGATTTACGTAATCCAATATACGTTCTTTAATAGATTCTCCTTCTCCCATACTTGTATTAGAATCACAAACTACATCAAAAGTAACTCTTACAGGATAATCTTGTTCATCTTGTATTTTGTTTAATATTTCTTTATTCATAATATTTAATTTATTTAAACAACAATAACATCATTAAAATCAAATTTATATGTAAGTAAATCTTCAATAGATATATCTTTTGGGAGAATAATATTATTCATTTCTAAGCATTCTTTAACTCGTGCATAATCATCTTGCATTTGTTCAATTCCTGCTTGTTGATGTGCAAATTTATCCATATAATCAATAATCATTGATTTATTGTTTGTCTCCCATATTTCTTTAATAATTAATTCTTTATTCATTTTCTTCCAATTCTTATTTATTCTCTAAATTTCATATTTTTAATAAACTTATGAAGATTTTCTTCAAGACTTAAATATTCAAAGAATGTATGATTATTCGGGTGTTCCATTAAATCTTCATAAATATTTACATAATCAATATATTGTTTAATTTCTTCATCAGACATATTACAATATATTAATGCAAATCCTTTTGCATAAGGGTCCATAATTCCCCACTCGCCATTATGCTCAAATATTGCAAATCCATTTAATACACCATCTTTCTTTGAAAACAATGCTCGATTAGCCCAGAAATCATCAAACTGCCAACCTAACTCTTCTAACTGTTTTTTAGTCATAATTACCTATGTTCAAAAAAATCAATTAATGTAAAAATTATAGTATCTAAATCATCCAATCTTTCAATAAAATCTCCAATTCTAGAATCATCATTTTCGAATCTTAATGAAAACATTCCATAATAATCAGGACATGGATCTGTACGTTCTGGAGAATATTCATTATGATAATCTTGAATATCTATATATAATTTTTTATGATTTAAATTTTGATCTTCTAATTCATTATTTAATTCCATTAAATCTATACATAATGATTCTAAATAGTAAACACTTATCTTATCATTAATCTTTTTAGCTTCCTGTATATTATCAATTGTTATTTTCATATTTAATTTAATATAGTATTATTCTCCCCATTTATTAATTAATGAATCTAACATTAATGTAATATAAAAATCTTTAAAATTTATAATCTTATTTTTATATCTTTCTTTAATAGTATCAGGAACTTTAATATCAGTAAGTTTAATTCCCATATAATCTAAACATTGTTTTGGTGTTATAATTCCATGCTCAGCATCAAGATGATGTTTCTCACAAAGAGCAGCACCATTTGAAATATAATAACCACCATCTTTCCAAAGTTTACGATCCATTATATGATGCGCATCAACAGCTTTACAAGAACATCCTGGGACACAACACTTCCCATCAGTTCTTGCAAATACTTGCTTCTTAAACTCTTCACGAGTCAATAATGTGTCTTTTTCTTGTTTCATTTATTTAATTTAATTTTATTATCAAATTCTTCCCTTTTATTTTCCCAATATTTAACTGAAGATTTAGCTTCTTCTAATTCTTTGTTAATATGTTCTGTTGCTTTATCATAAAGAATATTTTGTATTCTTTCCCAAATTTTATCTGGAATTTCTGAATATTCTAATTCGGGATGCTGCCATTCTCTATAATAACATTCTGGATCATTAAAATAATAAAAAGTCCAATCTTCCCCTTCTCTATCCCAATTATAGCAATATCGTAAACTTACAGTATAATGTTTTGTCCGAACATCTTTATCAAGTATATCTATTAATTCTATTTGAACTCTACATTCATCAAATTCAGGTTTTTTAAATCTTTCAGGTTGACTTGAAAAAAATTTACCAAAGAATTTTTTACAAACTTCATCAGTAATCATTACTTCATCAGTTGCAACTGGACAATATTTTAATAATGTCTTAATGTTTTGTATTCTTTCTTCAATCTTCATCTTTATTCATTATTATATCAAGTGCATCAATTTCAATAATCTTATATACAAAATCCATTATGTCTTTTCTAGAATCTTTATTTTCTTTCATTACTCCTTTGAAAAAATTCATAACCATTTTTCTAACTTTGCTAATATATTTATACCAGCAATGTCTCGCATCAATAAATCCTTCTTCAAATCCAACTCCATAAACATGTTCTAAAATATCGTAAAGGCCATCTTTAATTTCATCAAATTTGTCTTCTCCTATTTTACGACGAACACAATCCCATTCATCCCAATTAAAAAATTCCCAATGATCATTAACTTCTTTAAAAGGCTTAATCATATTTTTTATAAAAATCAAAATTCTTAAATTGTTCTTGATGATATGTTTTTAATCTTATCAATTTATTTGTTTTTTCTTGAAGTTTTTTAATTTCATTTTCAAGATTCAGAAATGGAATAGCAAAATATTTCTTATAAAATTCTTCTGCATATTCTAAACATGTAGTCATTTGATGATCTTTACCTACATCATTCCAAGAAACACCTGGCCAAAATCTTTGCGGAGTACCATCCCATTTAGAACCGCACCAATAATCAGTTTCAGGATTATAATTTATGGGAATTATATGACATTCATATTCATATTTATTTGGACCAGTAAATGTCATATCATCAACTAATTCATATTCACAAAATATAGGTTGAAATTTTTTATAATCTATTCCAACCCAATATAAGTGGTCTCCTTTTTTAAGATCTTTGAATTTTGTATTTTTATCTGCCATAAATTAATCCGTCTTATTCATTTAATTAATTCTGCTTTCTTCCAATTCTTTGTCCAATGCTCATCTGTAGTCACATGATCCTTGCGTACCCACTTGCAAACATATTTAGAAAAATCTTCAATCTTAAATGAATCTGTTCTTCTTACTACTACTCCTTCACGTATATCTCCATACCATTCAGATTCATGCACATATTTTTCAACTAATTTCTGTAATTCATTTTCATTATAAATTCTTCCTCTCCATAATTCAGGAACAGTAGGAATATTCATAATGTCTGCCATCATTTTAACATCATCCCATGAATACCAATTAACATTATCATTAACAGCAAATAAATGAAAATAATCAGTTAACTTATTATAATGAATTGAATGTTCACCATAAAGATTTTCACCATAAATAGTTTCATCTTCTCCAATAAACTGTTTAATTTTCCAATAAAGACCTTCTTGTGGGTCCCATATATTTCGTGACCATGGAGAACGTGTAGGAGCGCCATCAGATCTTGCATAACAATCTTTTTGATTCATATGAATGTTTTCACCATCAAGCTTAGCAGTTATAACAATCTCCTGCCCTATATAGTTTTTAAACCAACCATCCTGGAGCTTCTTATCATCTTTAGTAGCCCCAGGAGAATATGGTAAATGATATGTTCTAGGATATTTCATTTAATATATACAATTTTTATTAGTTTCTTTTTCTTCCCACAGTTTCATTACAACTTCCTGTTTATTTTTGAAATCTTGAATATCTTTTAAAGTCTTTAATCTAGATTTCCATTTTTCTAAATCTTCCTTATCTTTAATAGCAATTCTAGATAATGTATTCTTATCATTTTTATCTAATGGATTAGTTTCTTGAAACATTCGTATAGAATTCCAATATTCTTTATTCTTTTCTTTATATTCTAAACAATATGGGAGTGCACTTATAAATTCTTTATCAGTTATTCCAAATGTATCTTTATATGCCCTAAGTTCAATTGGTATATTTTCAGGTCTTTTTGCATTATATTCAATTGCATGTTGTTTCTCACATTGATAACATTGTATAAGTGCAACAATAATACAAGTTGCAAAAACTATTGTGAAAGTTAAACCAGTATAATTCATTGTTCTATAAATTGAAAAACACGTTTACCTTTTTCTCTTGTATATTTATTATAAAATGATTTTAATGCAATATTGAATTCCTCATCAGTTAATTTAATATATCCTTCATCATTCCATTCTTTAACAGCATAACTCCACCATTTATAATCATTTATTCCTTCTTCTCTGAAATCCCATCCTACAACAAAACTAAGATGCTTAATTGCAATATCATGACATATTTTATCAAATTCTTTTTTCAATTCAGGATGTGATCTCCAGAATTCATCTGATGTAAATCCAAAAAGATATTTAGAACTAACGGGATGCCTAACAATCCATTGTGAATGCTTATACTTTGGAAGATATACTTCTATAGCTCGTGTTTCATATGATGCACCCCTAAAAATAATTTTGTATTCTGTACTCATATTCATTTATTTTTGTGGAGCAGGAAGGGGTCGAACCTTCATTCTTTTCCTTTGTTTCGGTATGCCTACCTACTTGCGGACTCGAACCGCGAATCGGATGCCTCCGTGCGTCTACCATTGCGCCACTACTCCATCGTTATAATTAAATATAGTAAAATTTATATTATATTCAAAATTTTAATCTGTAAAGAATTTAATAAATGCAATAGTAAAATATCTGCAAACCCAAAATACCAAACACCAAAAATATATAAAGAATGATATTGGCCAAATAAGAATAGAAACAACTCGTAAAATATTTCTGAACCATTTAGGACTTATATTTTGTTCATATTCTTTTGCTTCACCAAAATAATGCTTACTTTCATATTTAACAAGTTTATTATCAATAAGTAAATAAATAAAATCGTTTCTATAGATTTCAAAACCAAGAAACCTACCCATTGCTAAATATACGCATACTAAAAAAATATAATATATCATATCTTAAATAATTTCAAATTTATATTGTACCCAATCTTCAGTATCTTCTTCAGTTGTGGAATTAGCTGCTGCATGATTATCCAGTTCATCTAATACACATAATTGATTGTTTTCCCAAGATATTATCTCATCAAAAGAATTCAAATTAGGACGAATAATTGTAATGAACATCCAATGTTTACAATCTTTAATGATAACATTCTCAGGTAACTTCATATGATACTTCATAAATGCAAACCTAATAGAAGCATTCATTTGAACATAAAACCAATTATCTATATTTAAGACAATTTCTTTATATTCACCATTCTTTTCTAAAAAATATTTTGTCTGTTCCATAATCTTAATCCCAACCTACATCTGAATAACCTTCAGTGCTTTCTTCATAAATTGTGTTTTCAAATTCATATAATGGGTGACCACATATTGATATTGATTTTTTTATTTCATATTCCCATTCACTTTTATGATATGTTAAAACATATTCCCAATGATCTGGATTTTTCCATGTTCGTCTATATTCTAGAACAATATATCCATATTCATTTGTATTAAGTAAAGGATAATACGGGTGCTTAACATATTTAGTATCTTTAAAACATCCAAATAAACTTAATATTAAAGAATATATAATTTTAACGATTTTCATATGTCATTAATTTATCAAATAAATTTTCATTATCATTATTAAGTTTATTAATAACTTTAAAGTTTGACTTTCTTTTTTCTCTAATAACTTGTTTCAAAATATTTTGACATTCAAAATATGTTGTACATATATGACTATCTAAAGCATAATCCATTATATGTTTATTTTCATTATAGATTCCAATATGATGATTATCTCCATAATCAATATCTACTATAAAACCCTCACGAATTATATAGCATTGTGTATCAACGTAATAAATATGTTTTAAAGATATTCCCATATATTTAATATAGATTTATGTTAATAATTATTTAAAGATGGCGGAAAATCAATCTCCACCATCTGCAGCTTTAATATTGATCTTAGGAATCATCATAAACTTAATCTTACATGTCTCTGTAATCAAGTCTTTAATCTCAGTTGTGTCCTTGTAAGCCATAGGTGACTCATCAAGTGTTGCCTTACAAACTGTAGTTGAATAAATACCCTCCATAGTCTTTTCAAATTCTTTCATTGAAATATTCTGCTTTGCCTTAGAACGTGACATCTTTCGGCCGGCTCCGTGTGCACAAGAATTTAACCAATCTGAATTTGAAAGTCCCTCACAGATTGCAACACCATCTCTCATATTAAAAGGTACAAGAATCTCCTCACCAGCATATGAACGAATTGCACCCTTACGAATAATAGGTATATCTTCATCAAAATCAATATAGTTATGTGTGGATATGATTTCCTTAGTCATCTTACATCCATACTTTGCAACTATATTATCAATTGTACGATGAAGAATAATATGATTGAATCGTGCATATGTTCTTGCAGTGTACATATCACAAAAATATCCAAGCATATTGTCACCTGTTAAAAATCCTTCAATATGACCTTCTGTTTTTGTATCAAGATATTTTTTAAGAGCATCCTTAAAGCCTTCCATGTTTTTTCTTCCATGCTCTTCAATATACTTCTTCTTAAATTCTGTTGTATATTCTTTTATCTCAGATTTTGAAAGAGCTGCGCCTTTTGACTTGTTTTCCCAATACTTACAAACCTTAACACCAAAATTACGAGAACCGCAGTGAACAGTTATTCCATAAAGATTATTCTCTTCATTAACATCATATTCACAATAATGATTACCTCCACCAAAGCTATTAATTGAATAATACCATGTCTTAGGATCCATTCCTAAACGATTAAGCATATCAGATACCCACTTCTCGGTTACTGTATCTGGAAGTTCTGCAAAAATTTCTGGATGTCTTGACTTTGCCTTTCTAAATTCTGTAGACATAAACTTATAAAGCTCTTTGTCTTCATACATCTTCTTAGGAGACAAATTAAATCCCCAACCACATTCCTTAAGAATCTTATGATTCAATTCTGCATACTTATCTTCAGGAATTGGTCTATCATAAAGATGCATAGAAATTTCACAACCGATATCAACCCCTACTGTTCTTGGATCAATGTATTTTCCAAAAGTTGAACAAAAACCAATGACTGACCCCTTTCCACAGTGAGAATCTGGTTGAATTACGATTTTACAACCTTCATAAGCCTTACAATTAACAATACTATGAATTTGTTGAACAGCTTCTTGTTCAATATTGTTATTAGTAACTAATGCTGATGTGTATTTACCAATTATTTTATACATAATATTTATTTTCTAATTCATTTAAAAAATCATTTATTATAATTCTTTCTTTTGTTGTTAATGGGTCTGGTCCACCATCTCCAACTAAACTAATTGCATATCGTATTAAATCAATTTTTTCTTTATTTGTCATATTTCTTAAAGTTTTGATTTTGCGAATTCTATTAATGTATCTAATGCATCTATATCTGGATCACGATATGGGTCAGGATATTCAAGGATTCCTTCCACATAATTTTCCATTTCTTTTATTGCTTCTTTTATATCCATAATTTTAATCTATAAAATTTCCAATACTGTTATCCCAAATTATTGTTTCAGATTCTTTAAGTTCATCAAGCCTATCAAAAATCTTCTGAAGATTCTGTTCATCCCAATCATCAAAGATTTCTACAATTGCATTCTTAATACGAATAGTAGACTTATTAAGATGTTCATCAGGATAATAAAATGTTAATGTATTATCTGCAGTAGTACCTGGCTTAAGTCTAATATAAGTAAATACATCTGCTTCCTTCAAATACTCGACATATGCTTTAGCAGTACTTGCTTCAAAATTCTCAATGTTAATCAATCTAATTGTCTTCATATTATTTATTATATTGTTCTATAAATCTTTCTTTTCGATTAGCCCAAAATGAAATTCTTGAATCAAGAGTCTTTAATATTTGTGTAGCAACTGCATCTTTAGTTGTACCAATATAAATTTCATTATCATTAATTTGATGAGTAAATATAATGCAATTATGTATTCTCAAAAGAGCATTACAAATATCGAATTTGAAACTATCATTAGTCTCAAAGGTCACTTCGCACACATTAGGCAAATGTTCACCATCAAGATTAAGATGTGTATCAGTAACAATTGTGGTTGCAATATGATCCATACCAATAGCACCCCAATAAAGAATATCTCCAACTCGAATATCAGCAAATGTTTTGTTCATATTTATATTATTTGTTTGATATATAAATATAGTATATAATTTAAAAATTTCAATAATATTTAAATTACTTCAAATACTTCTTTATTGTAATAAATATCTTCAGGATCTTCTGAATGTTCTCCGCTTGAATACCAATCATCAAGTTCTTGATATGTTTCAAATGATATATTCTTTAAATCTCTATCTATAATCTGATTAAGATAATATCTTTCCAATTCATCCATATCACACCAAAGTCCATAAGTGAATCTTGCACCATCATATTTCTTTTTTAATTCATCATATGCATGTTTTGCTGTCTTATTCAAACCATCATAATTGAATCTATTCAAAAAACCAGATTTCTTTGGACCATTTTTTTCATTATGTTCAAGATTCTCTCTCTGACGTTCAAAATAACGTTCACAAGCTAACCATGATTCTTTATCCATTTCTGGATGATCATCTTTATGCTTATCAATTTCAATAAGCTCATCAGCTTTTTCATCAGTCATACATACGCCAAGAATTTTTGTATATGAATCTTCCCAATAATTATATTTTCTTTTTACTACTATTACTTCCATATATTAATTAATTTAAATGTTAGCTTTTAAAATCATTGTTGGTAAAAGTTCTTCAGTTCTTATAAATCCAAATTTTGAATAAAACTTTTCTAAATCAGATACTGTTTTAAGTGTATCTGTATTTTCTTCTCTTTTACAAGGACTGCATAATAAAAGAATATTATAATATTTAAATTTCTTTATTAAAAAGTTCATAAGTTTAGTAGCATATCCTTTTCCAACATAATTTGGATAAGTTTCAACTCTAATAATCTTTGCAAATAATTTACCTTTACAATATTCTTTATACCTAGGATATTCATCATTATTAATTTCAATAATAATTTTACTAACTAATGTAGCTTTATCATCAATTAATTGAATATAATATGTTCCTTCATTAGCTAGAAAAAATCCTTTATTAGTATTCCAAAATTGAATTTTCATAATTATCCTATATAGCCGTGTCTTAAATCATCATACAAATCATTCATATGTTCCTGATAATCTCTATAAGACTTATATCCAAGTTCTTTCCAAGTCTTTTCATTCTCAGGAATCATTTTATTATCAAGCATATATTTACGCTTTAGACCTTTCATGTTCCCACGCATACCGTTCAGTTTTTTAATCTGTATGTTGATATATTCAGAATAATTATGATATGCGGTATTCAAATCAAGATCCATCAGTGTAAATTCGTATCCATACTTAATATCATTATATCGGTCTTCAATAGGAATATTAATAATGAAATAATCTTTACCATTCTCAATATTGTTATTACTCTCAATACAAACAGTAATTTCGTGTGTAAATAGACTAATATTTATTACTTTATAAATTTTAAAAGTATTTCCAAAGAAACTGTAAATAGTATCTCCAATTTTAAGTGTTTCTAAATTCTCAAGCTTCATATTTAATTTTTAATTAACTAATAAAATTCATTTCACTAAGATCATACTTAAGAGTTTCAGATGCAAGCATCTGATTCAATACATTTTTAACATGTTCCCATTCTTTTAAATACGATTCTGCTTTATCTTCTGGGCAATAAGTAAATAAATCTTTGATAACATCTGCAACAACACTTGCATAGTTATTATCTTCTACATAATACTCTGGCCACATAAATACCAAAGAATTTGTATTAAAACAATATCCTTCAGTATTATCAATTCCAAAAGGACCGTTATTATTCGTTATGGCAAATTCAATACCTGCATTCATTAGTTTTTCTAACTCATTATCAAGTAATCTATTTACCATTACTCCTCTTAAAATAAATACTTTCATAAAACGTAATCTTTATAAAGTGTACCTTCTTTCTGTTTAATGTAATATGTAGTCTTTGCAACAGCAAGCTGCTCATTGAAAGTTTTATTATCCAAATCAAAATCTTTCCAAATCTCAGGCCATTCCTCTTTCAACCAAACAGTAAACTTAAATTTACCATTCTTAGCATAATAACCCATATTGTATTTATATTGACTCATTATGTAAATTTCCAAAATTTAAATGTATAACTTGTAACAGATTCACTCATTAAATGAAAACTGTTATCACCATTCTTATCACGACGAATAAGCTCTTCCAAAATATCAGCAGTTGGAATTTTTTCTAATTCAAGATTTGTCTTCATACTGTTCTATAATGTTTACGATTCTTTGGTTTAAAATATCTATCATATTTACGATGCCAATAATTTCTATCACGATATCTAGAATCATAATGAGGATCATTATTATATACACGATCCATTCTTTTAATATACTCTTTATCAATAGCCCAATGACCGTCAGTTGGTTCCATCCACTGTGCTTCAACTGTCATATCTGGGCCTTTCCACATTTCATCAAGACCTTCAGGTCCATAATTTGAAAGAAGATTACGAACTTCATGATTAATACGATGGCGACATTGACGACGACGATATTCATAGAATTTACGATTATCTCCGTAACAACAGAAGCAGCGAATATTCTTTTTATAAGTACGTGACATAATTTTTTATTTTACAAAATTATATATTTCAAATTGATCATTTTTATTTCCACGTAACCAATAATGTTTTGGTTGGTAAAATTCATGTATATTATTATTTAAATACTGTATGATTATTTTTCCACCTGGTCTTGTTACAATATTAATATGATATATACAGTCTGGATATTTAACATTATATACATATTTTCCTTGTTTAAGTGCTTCAAATGCTTCTAATCTATTCATATTTATAATATTTAATTTTTTATATTATATAAATAATATAGTAAAAGCCCAGAAATATTCAATACTTCTGAGCTAAATTTATATAATATTTAATATTTTATTATTACTCTTCCAATTTAAAATCTGTACACATATTTGGAAGTGTTTCCAAATTAATTTTTGGTGTTAACGGAGTTGGAGTATATTTTTCAATTAATTTCATATATGTATCATGATCAATTTCTTTCCAACCATTCAAACCTTCTGAAAGAATTCCATAAATATTATGAGAAGAAAGATAACCACCCTTCATATCAAATTTGTCAGTTTTCTTTGTGTAATCAACTTCCAATACTTCTCCCTTCTTTGAAAACTGAACATAAAGAAATTCTCCAAGCTGCTTACAGATTACATCATAATTCCAATACTGTGATTTCTTCTCCATGAATGTATCAGTAACATACATAAGCATCAAATAATTATAATCTGTATACCATGTTGATACATTACAAAAATATTTGCCAATCATATCTTTCCTATACATCTTATGCAAAGGAACTGCGATTTCGTTTTGAATTTGCTCAATCTTTTCAGTATCCTGGATAATCCAATCTTTAATTTCATTTTCATGTTTTGGAATTTCTTTCATCATTCTATTATACTTAGAAATGTTTATTGAATACTGATGCAATTCTTTAATCTTTGAAATAATTTCTTCTCTGTTCATATTTGTTTGGTTTTAAATGTTACTTCTTTACATAAAACTTCTTATAGAATACATATTTTTTATTCTCAACAAAATCATGCCATGCACTACTAAAATAAGACCAAGAAATTTCTTTTTCTTTATTTTTATCATTTACTTCATATAGAATTCCTTTACGATACTTATAAGAATATTCTAAATCATGGTCTACATTACAATATCCATCTTTAAGATTACTAGATAATGATACAAATATCTGTACTCCGTCTTTTAATAATTGAACAGCTTCATCTCGTGTTTTAATAATAGATCCTTCCATTGAATATTGACTTTCAACATCATTATGAATCTTATTAGCCATTTTAGATACTGTACTCATAAAAATAGGCATGCTATCATCAGATACAATACAACAAATTTTTGATGCTGAAACATTTTCATCAATATCACTAAATGGTAATGAAGCAAAGAAATATTGCTTGGCTTTAATTACGTTCCAAATAATCTTAATCTTTTCTTTAAATACACTCATATTCTTAATTAATATTTTATTCCATCATAACATACGAAATTATAAATATCGTCTTCAACATAATATTGACCGAATCTCCTAATCAATCCATATTTTGTTTCTTTTGTAAACTTATTTTCTTCATTAACTAATGTAATATCTTCTTTAGGAACATATCTAAATCTTCCTTTACCTTCTTTATTAATATAAAAAATTTCAGCAACCTTCATTTTTTTCCAAGGATGCTTATTATTTGTTCTTTCAAATAGTCTTAAAACTTTTACTTTAATATTTGAATTATCAATGTTTTCCCATAATGCAGTATCTGAAGTCAAATCAAGTTCTTTATTATAGCATAATGTATGATCTAAACAAAATTGTGCATCTTTCTTATTATCCCACAATTTTGATTCATCATACCATTGCTCATTAACTTTATATTGAATATTAGGAGAACAACATCCTTCATGATCAATATAATCTACTTTTATAGATACTTCCTGAACATATCCTTTCTTAATATAATTCTTGTAAATAAAATATACTAATTGTCCAGGAGTATAATTAAAACTTATACTATACATATTTATATTTTTTAAATTATATATAAATATAGATTTTTTCAAATAAAATTCAAAATAGATAGTAACTTAAATTACTATCTATTTACTGCTTGTATTTCAGATATACTATTTACAATCAATTCCGGTTTACCTATGAATTCTTTTAACGTCTTGCAATCTGTATATGACATTGCAGACCTTAAATAAGATATCATATTCTCAACCCATCCTGCTAATGTATATTTCACCGGCAACCATTTTGTAATTCCTTCGGCTGTTTTTGTCTTTTCACCAGATATAGATTTCTGACCATCTGCAGAAGCCATTCCAAAAAATTTAACATCTATCTGACCAATCATTTTTTGTTCTTTCAATTCGTTTAATTTATTATCATATTCAAGAACAGCTAATTTATATTCAGAACTATCTTTTGTGTATTTACCATTTTTAACATTATCTTCAGCATCCATTAATTTCCATTTCCAAGGCTTTATATTATTATTTATAAAGTCATCGGTATAATATCCTTTAACATATCCTTTCGTATCAACACTGAAATCTTTATATTGTTCAATTGTAAATCTTAATGGAAGTTTTGTGTTTAATGGTTTTATTGTCTTTTCACCAGCAGATTCAATACATTGTGCAAATAAACTACCTATCATTACATAATCTGCTCCTAATGCCAATGCTTTAATAACATGATCATAATTTCGTATTCCACCATCAGCTACTATCTTAGGAAAATCTTCAGAATTAAAAATTGGTTTATGATAACTAGGATGTGTATCATCTGTTTCGTTTAAAAGTTTATCTTTAATTTGCTTACATTCATTAATTAATGATGCTTGTGGATAATGGGCAGATGTATTACTGGTAGTTATACAGCCATGACCACCTCCGATGCCAACACGAATATAATCTACAGCTAAACCAGATTTTCCATTTTTTATGTTCTTATATCTAGCATTTCTACAAATCCATTCATATGTTTTAGGATTAGCAATATTACCTGTCATAATAGTTAATACATATTCATATTCTATAGCTAGTTCTTTTGCATGAATACATTTTTCATATAATGACCTCATATGACCATTTGCAATATCAACTACTACAAAATAATGAGTTCTAAAATCTCCTTTTCTATCAATTGCATATTTAATAAACAACTCTTCAAATTCCTTTAAGGATAATGCAACCCAAGTCTGTTCATTCATAAATTTCTTACGGGTTTCAAAATCAATATTACGTGGCAATATTGGTATTATACCATTATCTAAAAATGTATCTAAATTATTATCGCTAACTACACTTGCCATAGGAGAAGCAAATATAGGTAGAAAATTATCTTTAACAAATGGGTTACATTCTGTTCTTGATGTAACTCTTGAAATAATTGACGGAACGATTGTTATATCGTTATATGAATAACCAATTTTTGATAATAACATACTTATTTAATTTAATTAATATTCAAAATCATCTTCGTAATCGGGCTGCATTGGTGGATTAGCTCTATGAATTTCATATATTCATAAAGCCAATCCAACAATAAAAAGCCCACCTATTAATGTTCGTATTTAATTTCTGTTTGCTTAATGTTATCAAAGAATCTTACTGTTTTCTTTTCATCTAAATCATTATCTCTATCAAATGCTCTTAATGCTTCAGATACAATCCAATAAGCAGTACGAACTGGAACATTCTGACCAATCTTTGGATATTCTCTCAAAAGATCACCTTGCAATTCATAATCAAATGGATGACCCATAAGATGTAAGCATTCACGAACAGAAAGTAATCTATCTTCATGTGGGTGCAATACTGATTGCATCATCTTAAACATAACAGCAGGTAACTTACCATCACGAGGAATATATGGAAGTGCATGATAGAATCCCATGTTCATTGATACCTTAAGCTTAACATGATTAAAGAACTTAGTCATTGTCTCCTTCTGTTTATCTGAAGCTGAACTCTTATTATTGATATAATCCATTACTTCATCAAATAACTTATGATTAATAATGTAATCAAAAATATTTGTTATGCAATTTCTCCAGTCTTTGCCAAACTTATCTTTAAGATATTCAATACAGAATAAGTTAACACAATTTACAATATTTATATCTAATGCTACTTGCTGTGTTGCATCTTTTGGTATACGACTAAAGTATTCATCATAATCTGTTTCTATACGTTCAAATTCCATCTTAGGAGCATAATCCTTTTTAAAGAATATAATGAATGTACGTTTACGTTTCTGGCAATTATCATGATATTGTGTATCAGTTCTATAATAAACAATTGAATAACCTGTTTCTTTTGCAAGGTTCTCTAAGTTAACTCTAATACTATCTCCGCGTGACCCCATAAAAGTTGGAGCATTTTCAAAGATATAAATATTTGGCTTAATAACATTCAATGCATATTTAGATATCCAAACCATATTACAGTTTCTTGCATCCTTTGCTTCTTGTGAACCTCTTGTTGCAGTAGATAATCCTGAACATACTGGAACTGCTACGCATAAATCCATATTTGAATAATCCAATTCTTTATCAGGATTTAATGTCCAAACGTCATGATTCATAATTTCAGGATTCATATCATTATCATTCTGAAATGGCTTACGATTCAAAACTTTATATTCAGGACGACGATTGACTTTATTTAAATAAGTCATAAGATGATATTCATTACCACCACCTACTAATGTGTCTGTCTTTTTATTATAAATAGGATCACCAAATCCTGGGTATGTCAATATGAATTCAGCTTTGCAACCAACTGCTTTTTCTGTACCTAAATACATTCCACCAGTCAACGGCTGAATTGCACACCATTTAATATTTTTCTTCATATGTATTTGTATATATTTAGATTTTTATAATAAAATAGTATAAATGTAAAAAATATTAAATGTAAAAATATTTATATATATTTGAAAATTTTAAAAAAGACATTTAGAAGCCGTCTAAGATCATGAAATATTAATTTTATAAAACTATATTATAAAAATATTCAATGATTCTAGACGGCTTCTAAATAGCTAGTCGATGTAAATTTAATTTATTACTCTGGTTTAATTAATTCAATATGCTGTTCTTTATTATATTCATCTAAATTTATAAATTCAAAGTCAAAATTAGAATATTTGAATTCTATCTTAAATGATCCTGCTTGAGCAACAGGTTGAGTATAATCGAATGATAGCATATCCATAGAATTAATTAATGGATGATAAATCATTATTCTTGAATAAACAGACCCAATTTCATTAAGTATATCAATTGCGAAATAATCATGAATATCTGATGTTTTCGTATCTCTTGAAAATAAATACCAGAAATTTTCAAAAAGCATAAAATAATTTAAATAACCTAATGTATGTCTGAATTCAACATTTAACGTCCTATCAGTTAATGCTATTGGAGAAACTTCTGAACGATAATTATAATCTGTTGATGGAAACATAAATTCGTTTTCTTTCTGCCTGTTTTGATTAAATACAGGTTTATCTCCACGAGATGATTGCTGTTGCTGTATAGTTCCATTTGTGAATCCTAATACTTCTACACGTTGTATAGATTCATTAATGAAATCTAATGGAGTAAGAAAATAACTATGTTTTTCTTTAAGTATCTTAGAATATTTCTCTTCAATTTCATCAACTAAAAAATGTTTAGGAAACAATAATCTAAACGAATCGTGTCTACCTTTTAATGCTAACATTTACTATATAACAATTGTTTTTATTATTTTAATTCTATTCAAAGGAATTTTTTCATTTTTACCAGTAACATTATTATGTTTAATAATATCTTTATCTGTTTTCATAATAGTTTCTACTTCATCCTTTGTTAATGGCCTATTATTTATTTTTGAATCATTATAATATAAATTAAAACATTTCATAATTAATCAATTAATAATTTTATCCAGTCCATCCTTTCATATGATCACGCATCATTTGGTTAAATTCTTCAGCAGTAAGAGGTTTTTCAAAATATGATTCGTTTTTAGTTGGTTTAGAAATATTACTTACATCATTCTTATCTTTATTATTTACTGGAGTTTCTTCTGGAGACTCTAATTCAGGTGTGCTTCCTTCAGATGAACCACTTCCACTTTCAGTACCACCACTCGTTGAACCGACTGAAGGTTTTCCTAATTGTGATTCTTCAAGCTTACCAACTTTAACAATCATATTCTGTTTCATTATTTCCTTAACTTTATGAACAGATTCTTCAATAAGTTTCTTACGTCTATTTTGTAATTCATGAGCATTCTTAATAACTCTTTCAGCATGATTCAATTGATTAACCAATTCTAATAATACCATTGTAACTTTATTAGCCAATACATCAACTAAATCATCCATATTACCAAGTTTACTTGCCAACTTATTTAATGATTCTGTTAAGCTATTCATTGATGAAAGTTTATTGATATCTAATGAATTAATAGCTTCAACAAAACTTTTAACATCAGCTACATATTCTTTAAATGCAGCAATGTTTTCTATTTTTGATGTTGTAGAATATAATTTAATAATTCCTTTTTCAAGTAAATCAAGATATGTTACAGAATCAGAATCAAAATCATTTACACATTTAACTAATGTATCTAATATATCTGTATATGAACTAAATAAATCAAACAGATCATCTTTATTTTCTACTTTAACTTCATTTACTGCTTTATCAATTAAACTAATTACACCAAATAAGTTTTGAAGTTTAGATCCAAATGAAGCATCATATATAATTGCAAGATTTTCATTATTCTTTATTATGATTTCTCCAATTGATGATATCTTATTAATTACACCAACAACAGCTTCAACGAGTTTTCCAATATTTTCTGTAGCTTTAGTGACATCTTCCATGTTTTCATTTATATAATCACCAACAGATTGTGTACCACAAAATAATGATTTTGTCCAACCCCATAATCCTTTTCTTGCTTCACCTTTAGGAGCCATGAATAATCTCATGATTGCTAATGTATCACCAAGTAATCCTGCTATTTTTTCTTTAACGCTTTCTAAATTGATTTCTTCCAAATTCAAATCTTTAAACTTGGTCATAATATCAACCATTTTATCAATAGCATTAGCCATTCCTTCCATAGCTTTAGCTGCAACTATAGCAGGAGAATCAGTTATCATACCATCACTGAATATATCTTTATTAGCAGGATCTTTAACGACATCTGTTATAGATTCACCTAAAGCAGTAAGAACAGCTTTAATCTTTTCTTTTGCAGATACAATATCACCATCCCCTACAATATTATAATCAACAATTTTTCCTTCTTTATCATATATTGGAAATCTTCCTGATGCATAACAACTAACTGCTTGTGCAGTAGTACTTAATACATCACCCATTAATTTCATTGCTTTAGCAGCATTAACTGCTGGTGAATCTGTAAAAATACCTTCGCCAAATAAATCTGGACGATCTTTAGTAACTTCAACTATAGCATTACCTATTGCGACTAATACATCTTTAATATTCTTTGCAGCTTTTGTAAAATCACCATCTCCTAAAGCCATGTATTCAATAGGATTACCATCTTTATCATATTTAGATACAATTTTAAGATCTGCCCATTCCTTAATTCCTTGTGCTATTGAAGTAAGCATTGGACCAGTGTATTTCATTGCTTTAACAACTCTTGCAAATGGTGTATCTAATAATCCTAATCCAGTTGGATCATCAAATATTCCTTTTCCTTGTGCAGCATCATATGTTTCAACAATAGCTGTACCTAATGCAAGTAACACAGCTTTAATATTATTTGCAGCTTGTGTAAAATCACTTGAACCTAATGAAAGATATGCTGTTGGATTTCCTTTTGAATCATATTGTGAAACGATCTTTAAATCAGCCCAGTCTTTAAGTGCTTTACCAATTTCACTAAGCATAATTGCAGTTTCTTTAAATACTTTAGAACATATAGCAATTTTAGCAGATTTCTTTAAACTGAATGATTCAATTATTGCATCTTGTACTGAAGCAATAACTCCTATTGCTGCAACCATATCTGTTTCAACTTTCTTAACATCAGGTATGCCTTGCATAACTTTATAGATATGATCTATAACACCGATAGTAACATCAGTAACTTCAGCTATTGACCAAATAATACCTAAACCAGCAGCCAAACCCGCAGCACCTATACCGAATGTTTCTGCAGTAAGAGCCAATCCTAAACCAATAGCACCAGCACCTATAGCTATAATAACTGCATACATTGATGCAACTCCTTTTACTAACGATTTAATCAGAGTCCATTTATCTACACCATTAAATGTTTCTAATAATGTATTAATAACTTTTATACCTGCGTATGTAACTAATAATACACCCCCTATAGCTGCCAAACCAGTCCAAATATTTTTTGAATTTTTAGCTGCCATTTGAGCTAACTGTATTGTAAGGTATGTATATGCTAATAATCCTGCGCCAAATAATAATGCATATATTAATATATCAGGATCTTTTGCAATAGTCATACCAGCATATAAAAGTACACCTCCACCAACAATTGTTAATAATGCAACTGCTATAGCACCAATTATAGCCTGTGGTGCATCTTTAGATGCTTTCTTATAAACATATACAATTGCAAATGTAAATGCTGTTAAAACAACTGCAAATAATATTAAATTTAAATAATCTTCAGGTTTTAATAATTTAGCACCTAATAATAATACAGCTGCAGAAACTAAAACAAGTATAGCCAATTCTCCAGCACCCTTAAATGCATTTTTACTATTTTTACTTAAGAATATAAATGGTAATGTTACACCAACAATAAATAATGATAACATTATTGTAAATCCAAGTAAATCTTTAAGTGGAATAAAATGATATGCAATTGAACCAAGTAACATTATTAATGCACTGCCTGCAACAATTATCAAAAATTCTTCAGATGAACGTTTAATACTTTTTAATCCTTTTGATACGGCCCATAATATCATACTAACTCCAAATATGAAGAAACTTAAATTAAATATAAATCCCGTCAAATCTTTAAGTGGAATGAAATGATATGCAATGGCGCCAAATAATAAAATTAACGCAGATCCCACAACGATAATCATTGCATGTTCAGCACCAGATCTAATCTTACTAAATCCTTTTCCTACTAACAAAAATACTGCACCTATAGCAAATAAGAAAGTACCTAATGTAATAGTAAATTTCAATAAATCGTTAGGATCAATAAAATTAATAATTAATGAACCTAATATCATTATTAAACCTGCACCAGCAACTAATGTTAAACAATCTTTAGCTCCTTCTAATTCACTTTTAATTCCTTTAGCAAATAACCTAAATGCAAATAATATAGAACCTACAAAAAATGTTAATGAAACAGTAAATAATATTAAATCTGCAATTTTTACTTTTGACATTAATAAAGCGCCAAAAATCATTATTGCACCAGAAGCAGCAATTATCATCATAAATGATTTAATGAAATCTTTAGCTTTTTCAACATCAGAATTTTTAACTTCTTTAATCTTATCAACAATTTTTATCATCTTATCAACTGCATTTTCCATAGCATTCATACCAGCTTCAGTTAATTTTGATGATATTGATATTTTGGTTAATTTACTTAATGATTTAAATGCACTAATTAATGTATCTATATTTTCAAGATCCTTTTTATCTAATTTTACTAATTTAGTTATATTCTTTCCAATGTCATGATTTGTTGTAAATATTTCAACAAATAATTTAAGATCATTATCTATATATTCCTTTATAGATTCATAATCAATATTCTGTATGTTCTTAGCTAATATCTTATCAATTGCAACAATTTTATTGATAATTGTAAGCTCATCAATTAAAGCCTGAAAATTTTCTAATTCATGCTTAAAATCCATTTTATCCAATTGAATTTCAATTTCAGATAACCCAGTTACAATATCATTTATAAAACTATCTTTTATTGTTCCAAATTCTGTTGTACCATCAATTGTACGAATATACTTAAGTATATCATCTAATATTGTCAATTCCTGTTTAAAGAATTCATATTTTGCTAGAATCTTTGTAAAATCTTTTATACTAATTTGTGAATCAATTAATTTTAATCCATAAAATATTTCAGGTAAATCTTCAGAAAATATATCTAACTTAACAGAAGATATACTTGGTAAATTTATAATTATATCAACAATTTTAACTACTTCAGATTCTAATAATCCTTTTAATGCAGATAGTTTAATTGAACTTAATATTAAACTTTTAAAAGATGGTATTTGGTCGAATATTGTTTTTAATGATTCAAATACAAAATTAATGTTTTTAATTGTTTCAAAACTGTCATTAACATCTATGTTGCCAATAGATTTTAATAATTTTTTAATAGAATCTATTACTTCATCATTAATGTATTCTATTGAATATATAATGTTATCTATTTCCTTATCATCTATTTTAGCAATTTCTAAAAATGTATCTAATATACTTTTAATATTTTGTGAAGAACCTAATATTGAATCTGTATTTTTTGTTATTTCATTTGTTGATACATATAAGTTTATTATAAGTGATTTTATTTTTTCTAATAATTCATTTTGTATAAAATCAAGATTATCAATTAATCTTGTTTTTTTCTTAAATTTCAAATCACTAATTTCAACAATCAATTTAAATATTTCTCCAAGGTTTTCAACTGATTTAACTGTATCGTTACTTAATGCACTTACTGTTTTTATATTATCAAATACAGCAGGTAACTCCTTAAGAATATAATTATTAATGAATTGCAAATTACTTGCCATTCTTTTACGTTGGAAAAAACCAATGCTACTTACTGTAACGATAGCTTTAAATAAATCATCTAATGCTTCTAATGATTTTTGCACTTCATTAGGTATTTTAGAAAATTTACTTATATTTTTAATGATTATACTAATAGGTCCTCTGTCATCAGTTAAAAAAGCTAACTTATATAAAGAATCTGTTTTAATTTCACTAATATTTAATATTGAAACAATAGCATTAATAGCATAAGAAATATTTTTTATACTTTCATTAATTTTAACAGATCCTGCTAATTCATTAATTTTTTTAAAAAGAGATTGAAATGATTTTCCTTTATCATTACTTACAATATCATATAATGTCTTAATCTTTTCATTAAGTGAACTAGAATCTAATTTTTCAATTTTGATTAAATCATTAATGGCATTTAAGAAATTAGTTAATGGATCTGTACCATTATATCGCTCTAATACTTCAGAAAACTTAGTTAAATCTTTAACAATATTACCTCCTTTTATTTCTATATCAAGTGTACTTTGTGAAGAATTATTAATTAGATTATCTGAAAGAATTTGTTTAATGTCAGCAACATCAGTTTTAATATTTGGTAAAACATCTTCTATTTTTTCTTTAATATTATTAAGAGATGTTCCAGAACTTTCTACTAAACTATATAAAGATACACCGGTATTTTGAAATAAATTTTGGAGACCACCTTCATCTCTTTTAAATGTTCCAAAAAGCGCAGTTCCAACACCCTGAAGTAATAATTGCATTAAATCAATTTCTTCAGTTTTATTATTTGGCATTTTTACCTTAATTGTTTTGCCTAATGATTTAGTATTATTATCAATATTTTCTAAATGTTTTTTTACTGTTAATTCTGGTTCTGGCATTTAAATTCAAATCATATATTATAAATAAAAATAAATAAAGATATTGAATTTGAAGTATATAAAACAACAAAAAGCAGATCATTAATGATCTGCTTTATTTATAAATAATAATTAACAATTAATGTACAGCAGTTACAATAGCAACTCTACCAGTTGTAAGACCAAATGCTACACCCTTACCTACAGCAGAATTAATCTTGCATCCACGTTTCTCAAGATATTCCTTTACTGCATCAGCACGACGTTGTGAAAGTGCAATATTATATTCTGTACCACCTTCATTAGAAGCAAATGCTACGATATCATAAATTCCATTTTCACCAAGCTTATTAAGTTCGTCTTTAGCACGATCATCAAGTTCAGAACTGTCATATGCAAAAAATACATATGTATCTGTTTGCTGTGTCACAGGAGTTTCAATAGCAACAGTCTTTTCAATTACCTTAGGTTCACGACTCTCACATTCTGAAAGTGCGCCATTCAAACGACTAATTTCATCTAACATTGCACCAACATCATATGTCTTAAAATGATGTGTTCCATTACTTGTCTTGAAATGATAAATATATGAAATATTAACTGCAAGCTGTGATCCATGTTTATCAAACTTAATATCACCAAATTTGTTAAGATTCCAATATACTGCAGGTGTAATTACAATTGAATGAGCTTTCTTCTTTCCAAGATTAAATGCAAGATCCAATCCAGTCTTTGCAGTAAGGAAATTGTTTGATGTATTCCATGTATACATCCAACCAAGACCAGTTACTGTACTAATTTCAAATACACGTGGTGTTCCATTATATCCACCAAAAATATTTGATAAATTAAATACTAAATTACCCCCAACATTAGTTGCCTTAATAGCAGTTTTAATATCACTAAAATGATTATCATTTAAAAATGCAATACCTTCTGCTTGAATACCAAATACTGGAGTAAAATTCTTACCTACTTTAATACCTACATTAGTATTAAGTGGAAACATAGAATTAAAATCAAGAGGTGTTGAAACACCAGCAGTAACGCCAATATTAATATTATCTAACGCATTACTTTTCTCAGTTGCGATCTGAGCATTCGCTGTAAAGATCATCATAAATGCGATGACCAAAGTTAAAATAAATTTCTTCATTCTTTTATAAAAATTAAGTTAATATATTTTATGATATCGAATATATATCAATATCAATTATAAATAGTTAAAAAAAATTAATAATTCAATTTATTAAATAAAATTATGCTTCACCATCGTTAAAATGACTTCTATAAATATAAAATTGCTTTAATTGTTTTTTCAATTTATTATTTTCAGAATTTACTGTTTGCCACATATTATGATACTTAGTAAGATTATCTATTTTTTCACGTAGCTTTTTATTTACTTGTTTTGAAACGTTTGCTTCGTGAATTACATTATCATAATTCTTTTTAATATTATTTAATTCCTCTATTTTCTTTTTATATTCAAGCGCTTTATTTTCTTTAAGTGTAATTTCTTTCTTAAGCTTATCTATTTTTTCTTCATAATCTCTCTTATTAATCATTGAATTTGTAGCCATATTCATAAGAACAATTTTAACAGTAAATTCAAGATTCTCTATCCATTGTTTAACTTTACCAATATTGTCATATATCACCATATTACGATAATATATACAAACATATTTGAAAGTATTTTTTTCTTGTTGAATAATGACATCAATACGGTCAATATCACCTTTTAATGCAATATGATCTGAAATTCGTACTTGACGAATAGCATTAAGACTACAATATATTGAACCACCTGGGCATTCCTTTTGAAGTTTGCCACCAAGTGATTCAATATGCTTTATAATTATTCTTGCTTGTTCGCGAGCCTTACCTGTTAGTTTCATATCAACTTAATGCTGCTTCAAGAGTATGACATGTCTGTGATGGCATCCAATTAAACATAATAAGATTAAATCCAAAATCTTTTGCTCTATTGATCAAAACTCCAATAATATTGTCTCTTATTTCCCTTTCAGCTTTATTTGTTTTTACTAAATCAATCCATTTATCTCGTTCTTTGCTAAACTCATCTTTAACATCTTTTACAAAATACTTCATTTTATTTTCAGAAACAATTTCTCTAATTGTGCCTTGAATAATTGAATTAAAATGTAAAGATTTCGTTTTCATATTACGAGCAAATATGCTTCTTTCAATAATACAAGTATATCCAATTGAATATGAAAGCATCTGCTCATCATAACAAGTTACTAATCCTAAAAATGTCTTATTTATCTTTATCATAATTATCTTTTTTTAAATTCATCGAAACATCCATTATTCCAAAATACTAATTCACAATCAACCCATTTGTTTGTATCATAATCTTTATATCCTCTTTCAATAGAAGTACAGATATCATCATGATCATATTCAATCAGAATCATCTGTCCTTCTTTATTATAAAGAGGCGAAAAATCAATTATATAGTTAGGCATTGCAAATTCTCCGTCTTTCTGCTTATGATATGTCATACACAAGAAACAATACCCAGGATATTCTTTACAACGAATCAATCCACAGATGCCACCAAATGTTTCAAGTTTATCTTTATTCCAACTACATTTATAATAAGCCATATTAAGACCACCAATACGGCATCTTGTATACTCATCATCTTTTGAAATTAATTCAAGTTTGTACTTTGCTATATCATTCATAATTACATCCAATTATATTTGTTTACTGTATCTTTATCTTCACAATCATTATAGCTATTTTCCCAGTCCTTTTCATATTTTGAATCCTTATAGTCTTCTTCATCCATAAATACATATCGGTTCATTTGATTTGTTCGGCACATATATCCACTTAAATGAAAACCTTCCTCAAAAGTATGTTTCATCTGTCTAAATGTAAATACTGGCTTATCATTTTCAACAATATCTTTATAAATATCTGGAAATAATTTTTTAACTTCTTCTAATGTTGCATTACTGAATTTTGTATATTCATCAATTTCCATTGGATTACCTACCAAATTCTGATTCTGAGCCTGCTTCAATATTGCCCATTTAATATAAAAATCAAAATGATCATTAACAAAACTAGCTGATGAATGATGTTTCATATTATTTAATATTTAGTTTTGAAATACCAATCTGCTAAATCAAATGCATCGTACTCATTTTTTGAAGACCATTCAATAAATTCACTGTTATAGTCTCCTCCATTATGTTCTGAAATATCTTCAAAAATTTCTCCAGTTTCAAGATTCTTAATTGTAAGAACAATAATTGCCTGACCACCATCATCAGAAGTAACAGCAAGGAATAAACCAGTATCTTTGAAATCATCTCGTGAAACTTCAACAGGATTATAAGTATACACATTTCCGTTCTCATCAATATCATCAGGATCTACTGAACGGAATATATATTTCTTATTAACAACTTCATATTTTGGTGTTGCAATATCTTTTACAAAATTATAAAAAACATCTCCAATATTCAAATCATAATATGAATCTTCAATGTTTCTTAAACGAATTGTTTTACCTGTTTGAAATATCTTCATAATTTATTTATTTGATTACAAATATAATATAGTAAAGAAATAAAAAAATTAAATAATATATGAAATATTTTATTAAAAAAAAATAAAAGGGAGAATTAATCTCCCTTCATATATAAAACTTCTTTACCGTATGTTTCTGCTGTAAATTTCTCAACCTTACAGCCCTTTGAATTTTCCCAACCAGGACACATAAGTATTGCATCACATAATATAACTTGTTCAATATCTTTACCCATATAGTATGCAGTACGTTCAATTTCAAGATGATTACCTAATGCTTCATTATCAATATGATTAGAATCTATTGGAGATACCCATTCATATTTTCTATATTTTCTTTGAAGATATTCTTTAGCTTTATTATTTCTATCATAAACAGTATCTTCCTGAAATGCTATAGGTAATGATATATAAATTTTCTTTTTATTCATAATTATAATTATTACATAATGAAATTACATTAATGTTTAACATCTGTACTTCCAAATCCTGAGTCTCCTCTTTGAGAATTTTCCATTATCTTATTATATTCGTCTTCTTTAGAATTTTCATAAACAGTATGAATAATAGGAATAAGCATCATCTGAACTAATTTATCTCCGCAATAAACAATATTCTGTCCTTCTGTATATAAATCTTTTGTATAAGATTGTGAAAGGTGAACAAATCCTGCATAATCTTCATCGACCAAACATGCACGAACATCCCATCCTCTATTTCCACATCCTGACTTATTTACATATAATCCTGCAATTCCAAAACCTAATAATTCTAACATTTGACGTAAATTTTCAGTATTAGGTCCTTTATCATTCCATGCTGTTGGTAATGCTACTTTAATTCCTGAATTAATAAATAATGTATCGTTAAGTTTTAAAGCAACTCCAACTACTTTTTTCTTTCTATCATAAACTGCAAAATTATTTATAAAATATTTAACTGCAGAATAAATTGAACCAGTTTTTGCTGCTTCTAAATGCTTATCATATGTTGCTAAAAATAAATGAGTTAAATTAGCAGCTTGTTCTTTAACTTCATATTGCTTAATAAATTCTTGATAAATTGTGTTTATCTGTTCAGTAGATTTTCCGTAAGATTTTTCAAATGCTTTTAACGCAAGATTAATTTGTTCTTCTGTTTTCAAATTAGGAATATAATAATCAGATCCTGCTGATGTAAATGAATTTGTTGGTGTTATTCCAAATGCATTATAAATTTTCATTAATTATTTAATATCATATATTTATAAAACAAAATAGTTTACATATTGAATACTTTTCAAAATATGTAAACTATTTTTTTACAAGAACAAACCATTATTTAACGATTGTAGTTCTTAGGATTTTTTCCTTCAGCAATAATTTCCTGACGTGTCTTAATAAATTCAAGGTTCATATTTGCAAGATAATTCTCTACAATATTCTTAAATCTGCGATATGTAAACTTACCTCGAATTTCAATAACCATAATAGGATTTTCTATTGCATTAACCATTGCAATTTCGTATCCTAATTGCTTATTTATTTTTGTATCACAAGGATGCTGCTTAGACATTCCAACAAATAATACATACTTATTATTTTTGTTTGTCTTAATTGGACCTTTTTCTCTTGGCCAATATCCTTCTCCTTCAATACCTACTTTATATAAGTTACCAACAAATGCTACAGCCTGCAATGTTCCGTACTTATCATATTTTCTACCATTAATACTTACCTCCGTACATACATCCCTATTCTGGGTTGCTGTTGTATATTCGAAAGTGTTAACTAACTCTTTAAAACCAAAATTATTTGTATTAAATTCCATTTTTAAATTTTTTAGAGGTTATTATATTACAATTAATATAATGTTAAAATAGTTTAAAACATTTATATGTTCAATAAATTAATAAAAAGTTTTTACATTTTTATAATATCGTTCTTTACACATACTAATATCATCTTCTATAACAGGATCTTGAACAATATACTTATATGTAAAGCCTTCTACAGTTTTCATATCATATTGTTGTTCTTCAATTGCTGTTTCTATTTCATCATCAAAATATGTACACAAGAATTTTGATAATCCATCACTCCAAACAGTAAGATCAAATGATTCTACATAAAATTTATCTTCTAAATCTAAAAGTGTATCTTCATCTTCTATTGGTAGTGTATCAAATAAAAATGTACATAAAGCATCAATAGAAACAAATGCAAAATGGCTATTTCTATAATATGGAATACAATGATTCCATGGTTTCATATTCTTAAAAAGCTCATTAATATAAATTTCACCAGGTGATTCATTGTATGGATATGGTAATCCAAATACTAATTCTCCATCATATTCTTTGTGTTTTAATTTATAAACTTTCATATATCTTCGTTTTTATTATTTTCTATAGCTGGTGTACATTTTGTCCAAAATCCAAATAAATCTAATTGATCTTCCAATGTTAATTTAGATACATCATAAACATCATTTATTGAATGAATCTTAACGATTTCCCCATCACAATCAAATATATAGTAAAAGGCAACTCCATTTTTAAATTCAGAATCATATTCAACTTTAACAAATTTACCAACTTTCATTGGCATTGTATGCATAACTGAATAATGAACATACTGAACATTATGATCTGGGAATCTGTATAAATCTCCGACCTTTGGGTCAGGTCGATTATATATATCTTCCCAAAGATTTATTAAATATGGACTGTTAATGTTAATAAAATTATAAAATTCTTTATAGTCTTTTAATTTCATTATTAATTAAATTTAATGATTATATAAATAAATATAGATTACTACAAAAAATATTACAAACAAAGGGTAGCTTTAACTACCCTTTATTCTATAAATCATATTAAATTTTATTTTTCAATATTTGATTTTGGTTCTTTCTTATATGTTGCTTTATTATCTGCGCATTCTTTATTCAATTTTTCAACCTCTGCTTTAGCATCATCTTCAGAATCAAAATAATTTGTCATAGTACCGTCGCCCATATAAACAACGAATACTTGATTTTCGTTTTCTTTTTCTAAAACAAATTCTTCTAATGATTTCATATATGTCGTTCTATATATATTATCTTATGCTAATGTTTTCAAAATATCATCTAAATAACACCATCTATCTTCAGCTTTAAGTTTTTTCCTATTTCCTTTAAAACTAATTTCACCATCATTAAAATATTCACAAATTGCTACATTTTTATAAACATCTAAAGTATAATGATGACGTCTATTTATTTTTCCATCTAGGATAACAAATAACATTGTAATTTTATTATCTTTTCTAGATCCTGGTTCATTAAATTTTGATTCTTTTGGCAAATCATCTCCAGTATGCCAAATTATATTATCTAATGATTCATTAATTTTTGCTATTATATCTTTCATAATTTGATTTTAATATTTTTTTTATAATAAGTCTGAGTCATCACCTCTTGAAGAATCATCTTCATCTTCTTCAGGTTTGTCTTTATCTTTTTTATTTTCTTTATCATTATCTTTGTTTTTGTCTTTATCATCTGAATCTTTATCATCCTCATTGTCTTTATCATCTTCATCTTCTTTACGTTCTTTACGTTCACCATCTAATTTGAAGATAGAAGGATCATCTGTTTCTTTTGCTTCTAGCATATCAAGAACAGATTCAATAAGTTTCTTCACTTCATCAGGTAATTGTACAATAGAATCTTTTGCAAAATCTTGCACCCAGATTCCTTCATCACCCTTTCCAAAGATATGCATGATTGATCTTACATTTTCAGTAGTTTCACCACCAGGAAGAGTTTTAGTAAATTTCCAACGTAATGCTATTGCTTCTTTACCACTTTTAAACTTAATAGCAGCGAAATAATATTCACGAGGAAGACTTATTTGTTTAGATACCAATAATTCCAATTCTTTAGCAGCTTTAACTTTATCGTCAGACCCAATAAGTTCTAAAACTTTCTTTAATGTTATATCCTGCACTTCCTCTTCTTCATCTTCTTTAATTATTGAAGTCATTTCAAATTCACTAAGTAAAGATTCTTGTGCTTCTTGTGGGAATGATGCAGCGTACATCTTAATAGGATCTTGAGCTTGTTTCATATCATCTGGTGAAAAATAAACAATAAGATATCCACCGATATTGATCTTAGTTACTTTTGGAAGACCTTGTGATATTATATATGAATATAAACTTGATTGCTGATAATTAACATCATTATATAAACATGTATATAATAATTCATTAGTCTTCATATCATTAATGAATCTTGAACTAGTCAACTTAATTGAGCAACCATCTTCGCCTTCATCAGCAACTATACCGAGATGAACACAATATAAATTTCTAATGTTTGTCAATATATTCTGAATTGGTGTGTAATGATTAGTAACACCAGTCTTAATTAATGCATTACCTGGCTGTTGATTAGATGTAGCGCAAGCTTCATTTATTACATTACTTAATCTTTTCATTATATTAATGTTTTAATTTTATTTATCTTTATATTTTAAAAATAAAATTTAATATTCTTTTATTTAAAATTGTCTCCAGAAATGCCATATTTGTTGTAAGGTCGCTTTACTAAACTTACCTTCTGTATAGAATGCAGTTGGCAATAATCTTGCAGGAATATTATATGTAATTCCTCTAAGTACTGGTATATACATCTTAGTTCCAAATGCTATCTTTTGGTTTGTCTTTAATAAATGCTTTAGCATTGAATATGACATAATAGTATTTGGTTTTGAACTTGCTTCATTAAAATACTTTTCAAAATATGGTCTAAAATGAGTAAATACAAGTTCCATTATTTTTGCTCTTGTAAATGGTGGATAATAATGTAAGTTAAGCATGCACTCACGAATATTTCCATCATCTGTTCTAAATATTCCAAAACTTATACAGAATGGATAATTATCATAATATTCAAGTTCTTCCTTAAATTTTGGTTGAGCATAATTAAATAAAACAACTTGTCCTGGTAAGATATATTTCTTATCAGGTCTAAGATTTCTTAATATCTCTTTATATGCCAATTTAGAACGTATAGCAGTTGGCTTACGTGCTAATGGATGATTATTAATAGACTCATCTAGTCTAAAAGATTTAATTTCTTCATCAGTATAAATCTTTTTACTTAATTCTTTTAAATTAAATACATGACCTAATGTAGTTTGTTCTGGTTTATGTATAATTGGCATATATTCTTACTTATAAGTTATTATATTTTTTCGTATATATTACTTAAATCATAATCAAGATCATTTTCTCCTATCAAATAAATTACTTTTTTAATAAGTTCTAAATCATCTTTAATTATGTTTCTATTAATCTTAGGATATGTTTGTTTATCATCAAGACAATCATATAAATCACTCAATTGCTTAAGTTCATCTTCAGATAATTCTTTTTTGACTGTTTCAAAATTTTTAATGTCATCAATATCTCCTAAGTCACCTGTTATATATCCTATGCATTCTACTAATGAATTTCTTTCATCATCAGTTAATGTAAAATACTTTGATTTCTCAAAAATAAATCTACTTATGTTTTTCATATCTTAATCTTCAAATACATTGAAATTTTTTAATTTTACTTTACCTGCAACTCTATCTTCCACGTAAAGTTCAACAGTATATTTAGAATCCATGTATTCTCCATAGAATATCATTTTATCTTCATCTTGATTCTGATTATCAAAATCAAAACCTAACTTATACATAGCATCTATAATGTCATTAACTTTTGACATCTTAAATCCGTTTCTTATATTACCGAATTCTTTTAATGCTAAACCAACTTCTTCATGAAGGTCTTCATCTTGAGTTGATTCTAATATAAAATTTTTAATATCTTTCATATTAATAAATTTCTTTATTTAAATCTTTTAATGTTTTTTCTATAAAATCCATACATCTTTTTTGAAATTTTGGATCTTCATTAGGATATTTTTCCATACCTTCTTTAACCCCTTCAATAAAATGAGTAAGAACATTTCCACAAAATTCAGAACCCCATTCACTTATCCAAGTTCTCCCATAATTTTTAATGCTATCAGAAGATGTACGAGATTCCTTTATTAAAGTATCTTTTAAGTCTTTCATTATTTATAAACATATTTTTTTAAATGCATCAATTAAATCCCATTGTTCACTAACATTAATTAAATAACTTTTTAATAGTTTTCATATTTATTATATTTTTTAATTCCTACATGCCAGCTTCCACAAACCTTGCAAATATATGATGTGTATTTATACATTTTATATGTTTTAATCCAATTATCTGCTTCTTCTTGTGAATTGAATTTTTTCTTAGGTTTCCATTCACCATTTTTTCTGGCGTAATGTTCTCTTTTAATTGTATGCTTATTGCAATCAGATCTTGGTTTTGTAATCAAAATTTATTAAAAATATATTTGGTATTCATTTATTTAACCTCTATATATTCTTATTTTAATTTAATATCCTATACAACAAGACATATCGTACATATCAAATGGATCTTGTACTGTTCCTGCAGCATGACAATTAAGTGTTCCAACCATAAATGGATCTTCTGCTCCCTTTACATAGATTTCAACTTTGTATTGTTTCCATTGTGACATACCATCTTTTGATTTACGATATCCGCCATTATCAGGAGAAATAGATACTTCATATTCATGTGGTGCATTTTTTATTGTCTTAAATGCATCTTCAATATCTTTTTTAACTAAACCAACACCTTCCCAAGCATCATCATGGTAAAATTTACCTGTTGTACCTGTCTTTTCAAGTTGTTTGTATATTGCATTTTGAACCTTTTTCTTTTCAGGTGCTTTAATTGATTGATCTAATACACCATCTGAATATGATTCATTAAGTATATCTTTTAAGTTTTTCATATTTACCAAATTCTTATAATTGTAGAATTATCAATTTCAGTTGTATCACCAATTTTCAAATCATCAAGTTCAGAATAAAGACCTTCTTCAACACCAACAAATTCTTCATATTCTTTTGAAGAATTTAGTGCTTGAATACCAAAGAAATCATCTGATGAATTTATATAAATAAATCCTTTTTTAAATTTCTTTTGTCCATCTTGAATATTGAATGTATGATATTCGCCAACCTTTCCTACTTCATTTTGAACTTCAGAAAAAAGGCGACAATATTTACCTTCGTTTATTAATGTTTTTATATCTTTCATAATTTAGATATTATTTTATTTGCTACTATTAATGGATTCAAATCTTGTATTAATTCAATATTATATTTATCACAAGTTAATTTTACATTATAATATCTATAAAATTTAGGAGTACAGAATACTACTATCTTTTTTGATTTTGCATATAATCCTAATTCAAGTAAACTTATAGGAGATTTTGAATCATCCAATAAAACCATAGCAATCATATCTGCTTTATCTAAATGATCCTGCTCCCATTTGATTTGTTTTACTAAATCATCTAATGTAGAATTAGAATTCCAATGTTCTCTACGTGGATTATAGATATCACAATCAAATCCAAGATTAATTAATTCAATAATTGTTTTATCTTGCCAATTTAATGAATCTCCATTATCAATTGTACCAGCTAAAAACACTGACTTATTTTTCGATTCTTGATTTTTTGTTTCAGGAGTTATGATTACCATTTAATTCTTTTGATCATCATTATATTTATAAGTTCCATTTCAATAGCATCAACAATCATTATAAGTTCATCATTTTCTTTTTCGTTTTTATAAAGATCTTCAAGAAGTTTTTTAGCAGCCTTACGCATATCAATTATATTATTCAAAACATCTTGTATTGAACCTTCATTATTCTTCCATTTGAAATATGAATCGAATGGCTTAAGCTTATCATTACTTTTCCATTCATCAATCATCTTCCTTTTAAATTCATCTTGCTTCTTAAAGAAATCGTCAACTTCATTTTCATTAATGTTTGATGCTTTAATATGATCACTTAATTGTTTCATATATTATAATATAGTTATTTTATAGTTTATATTTCCTTGGCCACCAACTTCTTTTTGAAGTCATTTTAGTACCCATGAACATATTGTTTTTTGATCTAACTTTAGGTATGAACCATGAAGAAAGATTCTGATATATTTGTTTATTGTTTTTAAATATATTATCTATTGCTCCAACATTTTCTACATTCCATTTTGATATATCTTGGTTAAAGATAGAATCTTCAAACATGCTTTCCATATTAACTACATCTTTAGTAATCCAATTTGATATATCTTCATTGAATTTCTTTGTATGAGCAAACATAAATCCCATGCCATGTGCAGACATAGTATTCCATTTTTTCAAACCATCACCTGTAAAGTTTTCACAATAACTAAACATACTTCCAAAATGTTTTACTTTACTTACGTTCCAATTTGATAAATCACTATTGAAATCTTTACAATATGAAAACATTCCTTGCATATCTGTTACTTTACTTACATCCCATTTTGAAAGATCATCATTAAAGTTAACACATTTTTGAAACATATAACGCATATTAACAATATTACTTACATCCCAATTTGATATTCCATTTCCTCCTTTAAATCCAGATTCACTAAACATTAATCCTGCATTTTCAAGACTATCCAATTTCCAATTTGAAAAATCAGTATTTTCACCAGTGAATTTTTGATCATTGTGAAACATCATATTCATATTCTTAACATTGCTAACATCCCAGTTTGATATGTTTCCATTGAATTCTGTTCTTGCAAATAAACTGCTCATATCAGTAATTTCTGATGTATCAATATCATTAAGGTTTGCTTCAACTCCACGTTTTTCAATTAATTTATTAACTAATTCTTTTAATTCTTCTTTATCTTGTGGATGATATTTTGATTTACTATTATCAACTTTTATATTCTTATTGATAATTAGTTTTTCGAACACAATATCTTTAAGATTTTTCATATTATAATATTATTCAAAAAATTTTTCTGTTACGATTATAAACTTTGCATTATTCTTATGAGCAAAATCATTAGCTGCTTTCCATTTGTCACAGTTCTTAATCCAAGATTCTTTAAGCCATCTTGAATCTGTTGCTCCTGGTTTAATAGTCTGACAATATGGTTTAATCTCAACTATTATCTTATTATTATCATTTGTTTCAATAACATAATCTGGATAATAGTCATGTTCTTTTTCATCTAATCTACAAGTGTATTTTATAGCAATAGGTTCTGAAGCCCATTTTTTAATCTTAGGATTATTCTCACAAAATTGTATAAATTGTAATTCTAACCCAGAACGATATATAATAGGCTCTCCTTTCACAGATCTAAATAATTTATGACATAAAGATTCTGGTACGTACCCTTGATGATATCTACTATTCTTCTTAGGTTTATTATTCTTTATTTTATTTTCGTATATCTTGCTCATATCAAATACACTACTTTAATTTAATAAAAATATAATTTTTTCTATATTATTTTATAGATATTTTTATTTTTATAAAAAATTACTACCAAGCGCGGTAGTATAGCAACTAGATTTTCAAGAGTCAAATGAAGTGATATTTGCACAGAAAGTTGTGTAAAGTTTTGGCTAAGTCGAGTTATGTAAAGGTGACAGATTTATATGATAAGGCGATAAACTTAAATGTAAAACAATAATTATGGAACAAACTAACAACAAGAGATTCAAGAGAATCAAAAAATTATTTAATTTAAAGAACTTAATTGTTCTTATAGTAGTACTAATGTTATTTTGGAGTACATTAGCTATTAATTCAAATGAACGCATTCATAAAATACCGGAAGTTGAAAACATAATAAGTATAGATACTGGTGTTATATCAAATGATGTTCTTAAAGATAGCTTGAAAGATGAAATGATTAATGAAGTTTCAAAGTATATAAAAACTAAAACTTCAAAATCGCATGAATTTATTCCAGCTTACTTAGTACATGCAGGTCTATCTAATAATATAGATATATGCTTTATAATGGCTCAAACAGAAATTGAGACATGTTATGGAACTATGGGTGCAGGTCATGAGTCTGCCCGTAAATCTATGTTTGGTATTATTAAAAGAAAATATCCAAATTATGAAGAAGCAATTAATCATTACTGTGAAGTATTGAAAAAATATTATCTTGTTAGAGGTAGAACTGAACAGCATCTTTTGACTAAATATGTAACTGCTAAAGGTGGAAGATATGCAGAAAATCCTGGATATGAAGCTTCATTAAGTGTAGCATATAATTCAATCAAAAGATCTACAAAAATTTATTCTTTACAACAAGAATACAATAAACTATAAAAATATACTATAAGTAGTAATTAATGAATACTTTGATAAGCATTCTTAAAAACTTTTGGAATAAGTTTAAAACTCATATTATTTATATATTAATTATATTGATATTATGTAGTTTTTTAACAACATCCATAAGTAAATGTTCAAGCGTCAAAAATGAATATAAGAATAACATAGAGGCCTTGAATGATACTATTAAGTATTATCAAGACAAAAATGGAAATTTAGTTGCTAAAAAGTTGGCGTTTGAATCTGACATTAAAACACTTAAAGTTTTAAATGAACAATTGTATAAAGAAATAGAAGACCTTAAAATAAAAGGTAATGTTGCTTCAATTGTTTATGTAACTGGTAAAGTTGAAAATCCTCCTAAAGATACTGTATATTTAATTAATCATGAAATCATATCTAAAGGATTTATTCGTGATTTTAATTTTAATGATAAGTATCGTACATTAGAAGGTAATGTCAAATATGATAATGATAGTTTAGGAATATTCATTAATAAAGACATCGTCAATTTTGATTATACAGTTGGTATGGATGAAAAAAATAATATCTATGTTAAGTCAACCAATCCGTATGTCAAATACAATGAAATTTCTGGATTTAAAATATCACAACCAAAGAAAACGCATTGGAGCTTAGGTCCTGCTATAAACTTTGGATATGATCCTATTCAGAATAAACCGTCATTCAATATAGGTGTTTCATTAAATTATGGCTTATTAAAATTCTAAAATAATGGGAAGATAATTTTTAGTTATCTTCCTATTTTTTATTTTTTTCATTAATATTTGTTTTATTTTTATTTAAAATAGAAGTATCTGTAAAAGACATTTGTCTTTTACGTCAGAAAGTATACTTTTTATAATTCTTATAAAAATATTAATAAAACAAATGAATAGTTTAAATAAAATTAATATATACGTTGGTACTGTAGGAAGCGCATATGTTGATAAAGAAACTGCTCGTAAACATGTTTTAGCTGCACAAAAGAATGTTCAAGACGTTCAACAAATTATTGTTGATGCTAACAATTTGTACACAAAATTAGATGCTGCTGAAACTAAAGCAATTAATGCGCAAACTGGTGCTATCAGTATTAAAAACACATTAATTCAAAAAATTAATGAGTATGAAGGACTTGATTCTGTTAAGTATAGAAAATTAGTTAACATTAAAGAAAGTCTTTGGGATAATGATTTTGATGGTATATATTCAAATGGTGGTAATACAGAAACCGCTTCTAAGAATATTCAAAATATTGCTAAACAGAAAGTTAATATTGGTAAAATCATTAATGATGCAGAAATCTTATTAGAAGATAATCAAAAACTTGTATTAACTAGAATACAAGAATTTAATGATGCTACAGAAGAATTCAATTCATATATTCCTGCTGATGAAATTGATTCTGATGATATTAACGATTTGAAAGAACAAGAATTAATTGATATGATTAATGAAGTTAATTCAAATATTAATGGTATTAATGAAACTTCTGATGCAATCAATAATACTACACAAGAAACTAATGATTTAATTGAACAAGTAATTTCTGGAAATGGATCACCAGTAGTTCCAATTACTGATGATACTCTTTATTGGTTTGCAGGTCAAACAAAACCAACTGTTAATTTCTTCAATTCAGCTGACTTTGTTATAACTGAAAATCAAGCTAATACTTGGCATGTATTTAAGACATATTCTGATAATAATGTTGAATTATTTATTGCTGGTGTTGATAGCATATTAAGTAAATCTACATGGTATGTAATTGTACCTGATAAGGGCTTAACTCCAGTTAAAGCTGATAAGGTAACTGTAGATAACAGATTCTCATTCATTATGGATGTAGTAGTTGATACAAAGACTTATAAGTTATATGAAGTAAATAATTCATTACCTACTGAAGATTCTACTTCTGGTGTATCATTATCTCGTCTTAATATTATTATGACAACTGGTGAAGCAACTATTGATCCTGTTACAGAATATAAATATTGGTACATTGGAACATCTCTTCCAACTGTTCCTTATAAGCCTGAAAATAATCTTGCACAAGATGAAGAAGATTTTGGATGGAGACGTATTGAAGGTGAATTATCATCACATAATGAAAACAATCCAATTTCATCTGATTCTATACCTGTTTCTGATACATTAAACCCTGTAGATTTTTATGTAATAATTCCAGATGGCTGTGCTATTAAAGATGCATTTACAGATATATCATTAACAGTATTTGATCGTATTGTTATAAACGGTTCACAATATGTTATTGTTAAGATGCGTGGATTAGAATTCGCATATACCATTTATTATAAAGGGGGTGAAGTAGAACCAACTGGCGAACCAACTGGAGAGCCAACTGGAGAGCCAACTGGAGAGCCAACTGGAGAAGAACCAACTGGCGAGCCAACTGGTGAACAACCAACTGGAGAAGAACCAACTGGAGAAGAACCAACTGGAGAAGAACCAACTGGAGAAGAACCTCAAACAGTAAATAATTATTGGTATATTGGCATAAATCAACCAACAGATGCAACAGTTATAGATGATGATTTAGCTCAAGAAGAATTGGGATTAGGTTGGCATTTCATACCAGGTGCATTAAATGAATATAGTAAAAATAATCCAATCTTCCCAGGAAGTTCAGATTATGCAGTTATTATAAATGAAGATTATGATGATATTGATTACTATCTTGCATTACCTGTAGGTGTAGGTATACATGGAGCATTCGCTGATCCTACTGATTATACATTAACTGGAACTATCGAATTAGATGGCGTTCAATATAATGTATATCATACAGTTGGAAGTGAATTTGGTTGGTTATTATACTAAAGCATAAATGTATCTGGTACCAAGTACCAGATACATTATAAATTGAAAATAAAAATATTTAATTAATATATGAGTACATTAATTCAAAATGGAATTGAATTTTCAAATTTGAATATGAGAGGCGCTTTACTTGTTCCAGGTAAAGTTACTACATCTTCAGCAGCTAAAACTGCTGCAGGAAAAGGTACACCTGCTATTGATGTTGTTAATATTGATTGGAACGGTGCTGTCGTTGAAGAAAATGTAACAATTAATACATCAGGTGAATTTATTGCATGGGTTAAAGGTAAATTGGAAAATATTAATCCTATAACTCTTGAACAAGTTAATGAAGCTATACAAAGAATCGTTGGTGCTGCTCCAGAAGCTTTAGATACACTTGAAGAAATTGCTAATAAATTAGCTGATGATGATGATGTTGTTGCAACTATTCTTAGAACTCTTGCAGAAAAAGCTACTGAAGCTGATTTGAATGAAGCAAAACAAATCACAGCATTAGCTATTGAAAATCTCAATAATAGATTTGGAAATTTAGGAAAGAAGACAATTATTGGTAACATAATTCCTGCTGTTTATTCATTTGATTCATATGATATAACAGGTGAAACACAATATGGTTCTGGTAAAGTTAAGGTTGTTGAAAAATTAGAAGGCCAAACAAAAGTTGAAGTTATTGAAAATTCTGTTGAAGGATTTGTAGGTAACCGTTATGTTGTTAATGCAACAGATCTTGCTGCTAATCAAGAATTAGAATTGTTTAATGAAGATGAAACTTCTGCAAATATTTTAGTTAAGAATATTGTTTTAGTTTCTGAAGAAACATATGAACAAAATCAAGTAGATAAAACTGTTGAAGAATTCGTTAATGATAAATTCAATACTTTAAAGAATGAATTGGACGAAACTCACGAAGCTGCTGCTGAAGCAATCGTTCAATTAAATGAAAAGATTGAAAATATGCAAACTAGTGCTGGTGCAACTGGTGCAACTGGTGCTACAGGTGCACAAGGTCCACAAGGAGAACAAGGTCCTAAGGGTGACACTGGTGAAGATGGTCCTAAGGGTGATACTGGTGAAGCTGGTCCTAAGGGTGATACTGGTGAAACTGGTGTTAATGGCAAATCTGCTTACGAACTTTATCGTGAAACTGTAGTTGAACAAGAAGCACAGCCTGCAATTTATGCATTTGAATCTTGGAACAATTCTAATAAAGAAGTTAAATATGGTGAAGGTCAAGCTAAGGTAATTGAAATGCGCGCAGGTGGTGCAACTATTGAAGTAATTTCAAATAATTCAACAGATCCTAATGCTGCTGATTTCGTTGGCCAACAATTTAACATTGCTACTGCTTTAGCAACAAATGATCCAATTCAATTATATACATTAGAAAATAATCCTGTAGATATTTGGGTAACCGTTGAATTAGTAAGTGAAGCTCAAGAAGCTGTAGTTGCAATGACTGAAGCTGAATGGCTTGCTTCTCTTAAAGGTGATACAGGTGCTCAAGGTCCTAAGGGTGATACAGGTACATTTGATGCTTCTGAATTAGAAAATTACGCAACAAAGACATATGTAAGTGAAGCAATTGCTAATGCAATTGAAGGTGGTGAATATATTGGAGACAAAGGTGCAACTGGTGATAAAGGTCCAGATGGAGATAAAGGTTTAACTGGCGATAAAGGTCCAGATGGAGATAAAGGTTTAACTGGTGACAAAGGTGAAACTGGTGACAAAGGTCCAGACGGAGATAAAGGTCCAGATGGAGATAAAGGTTTAACAGGTGACAAAGGTCCAGATGGAGATAAAGGTTTAACAGGTGACAAAGGTCCAGATGGAGATAAAGGTTTGACTGGTGATCCTGGAGAAAAAGGTGAAACTGGAGATAAAGGTTTAACTGGTGACAAAGGTGAAACTGGAGATAAAGGTTTAACAGGTGACAAAGGTCCAGATGGAGATAAAGGTGAAACCGGAGATAAAGGTCCAATCGGAGAACCTGGCCCAATAGATCTTCAAGGCTATGCAACTGAAACTTATGTAAATGAAGCAATCGCAAATGTAATTGGAGGTGCTCCTGATACTTTAGATACATTGAAAGAAATTGCTGATATGTTAGATAATGATGCTACTGGTACAGCAGGTATTATTCAGCAATTAGCAAAGAAAGCAAATTCTGATGATGTATATTCTAAACAAGATGTAGATAATATCATTGGTGAATTTGACGATAAAGTTCCTGCTACTTATTATACTGCAGAAGAAGCTGCAGCATATAATACAGAACATGATTTATCTGCTGGTGATGAAGGTTATGTAGAAGAAGGTGATCTTAAGACTCCTGCAGTTCATTATAACAATGTAATTGAAATCATTACTGAAAATGAACGTACAACTGCTGCTACATTAAATAACATTAATGAAAGACTTAATGCTCTTCCAACTGGTGTTGGTGAAACTGGTGCTCAAGGTCCTAAGGGAGATACTGGTGAAACTGGTCCTAAAGGTGATACAGGTGCTCAAGGTCCTAAAGGTGATACCGGTGAAACAGGTCCTAAGGGAGACACTGGTTCAGTAGACACAGGCATTCTTGATAATTATGCAACAAAGACATATGTAAATGATATATTAAGTAATATCGAAGGCGGTTCAGGTGTTGTTGGCCCTCAAGGTGAACCAGGTAAGTCTGCATATGAAATTGCTGTTGAAAACGGATTTGAAGGTACACTTGAAGAATGGTTAAATTCACTTAAGGGCGGTACTGGAGATAAAGGCGAAACCGGAGATAAAGGTTTAACTGGTGATCCTGGAGAAAAAGGTTTAACTGGTGATCCTGGAGAAAAAGGTGAAACCGGAGATAAAGGTTTAACTGGTGATCCTGGAGAAAAAGGTGAAACCGGAGATAAAGGTGAAACTGGTGATCCTGGAGAAAAAGGTGAAACCGGAGATAAAGGTGAAACTGGTGATAAGGGTCCTACAGGAGATGCAGGTGCAACTGGTCCTACAGGTCCTAAGGGTGACACAGGCGATACTGGTGATACTGGTGCTGATGGTATTACTCCTCATATTGGAGAAAATGGTAATTGGTTTATAGGTGAAACTGATACTAATGTTAAAGCACAAGGTGAAGATGGCGCAGCTGGTGCAACTGGAGATACAGGTCCTAAGGGAGATACTGGTGAAACTGGTCCTGTAGGCCCAACTGGTCCAACAGGTACATTCGATGCTTCTGCATTAGAAGATTATGCAACCAAAACTGGTGTAAAAGAATTAATTGGTGATATGGGTAATAAATTCGAAGCTGTTGCTGAAAGTTATTCTGCAGTACCTACTGGTGAAACTTTAGCAGCTGGTGAAACTTATTACACATCTGATACTGGTGATGGTGAATTTGAAGCAACTGGCGGTGAAGTAGCTGATGGCTCTAATTACTTCGTACATGTTCCTGCTACTGCTGCAGTTCCTTATACAAATGTTATGGATGTTATCGTTGATAATGAAGAAGTTAATGCTGCTGCTCTTGCAGATCTTCAATCAAAATATGAAGCTCTTCTTGCTCGTATCGTTGCATTAGAAGGTGGTGAATAATTGATTATTCAAGTATTATATAAAAATGGAACGTACTTGGTACGTTCCATTTTAGTTTTTAAAACAAAAAAAGGAACTACTTGTGTAGTTCCTTAATTTATTGTATTTGTATTAATTATGCTGTTTCAACAGTTGCTGTAGAAGTTTTTGGATCACCTGCTTTCTTTGCTCCAGGTAATGCAGCATTGTAAGCATCTACTTCTTCATTTGTGTATTCAACTGCATCTTTAGCTTCAACTGCTTCTACTGCAGGAGTCTTAATCTTGTCTGCTTCATTTAATGCTTCAAAGTCTTCATCAGTTAATTCTGTTCCTTTAGCTGCATTATATTCATTAGCATCTTCATAAAGAACTGCATCTTTAGCTTCAACTGCTTCTACTGCAGGAGTCTTAATTGCACCATATTGTAAAGCACCATCAAGTGTTAAATTATATTCTGCAGCTTCTTCTGCTGTATAAGTTTGTACTTCAGGTTCTCCAGTTGGTGTATTTTGACCTGTAGGTTCAGCCTGTGAAGTTTGACCTTGTTCTCCTGATTCTTCAGAAGCTTCATCTTGTGTATTTGCTGCGCCTGCTGGTACATACCAATCGTTGGCTGCCATTTCTTCATCATATCTTGTAAGACCAGTAGCTGCAGTAAACTTTTCTTCAGTTGTCATTTCAGAAGTATCTACTCCCATGATTTCGAGTCTTTCATCAATTCTACTCATTTTATATAACGTTATATTTTTATATACTTTACTTTCCTCTATAATATATTTAATAATAACAATTTATATCATAATTAAAACATTATTGATAATTGATGAGCATTTGATGCATTAACTTTTGGTATATCCATTACTTCCAAGAATCTATTAATAGGATCAATAATTGTCTTTTCCCATTGTGTTATCTTATCAATTTTAGGAGCCCACTCAGGAAGTTCACCAGATGGGAAGCCAAAGTATCCTTCTTGTTTTTCATTAATTCTTATATTATAATATTTGATCTTACCAGAGTATTGAATCTTATTATCTTCATTATTCTTATGAGCTAAATAATTATATCTTGCTATAGCTTGTACAGATACAGGACATTGTTTACCTAACAATAATGATTCTTTATCATCTATTACATATTTCTTATAATCACCAATACCTACAGATTGTGATATGTCTTCAATCGGTGCTTTATAGAATTCCCTTCTGAATCCTGCAAGTTTTTCATTAAATGCTAAAATATATTCGTTACGATTTTCTTCGTGATATTCAAACATCAAACTATTCATCAATTTCTTCAATACAGTTCTACATAGTTTTGGTGTTGTAGATTTAATAATTTCAATACCTGTGCCCGATACCTTTGGTTCATCATAATACTTTCCTTTTACATATGCATATCCTTTAAGATACTTCTTTTTCTTAATACAAATCTGTGCATAAGAAATTGTTTCCAATTCAAACTCATGTACGTTCTTTCCATATCTTGGATTATACATTTCTTCGCACCACTTATTATTAAGCTTATCTTGAAACTTCTTACAATAGTTCAAAATCCAGTCAACCTTCTTTCTATCTGTATCATATTTCTTTTGATATTCTGGTGTCATACACTTGAAGAAATTACCAAATGTTACATATACAGAATCAGTATCCGAATAGCAAGATATAGTCTGTTTTCTAAACCAATCATGTTTACTTTCATCAAGTTCAAATTCAAACTGTTGCCAAATATCTTTTCTATTCCAAATACCTTCATGGAACCATTCTTCAAGATTATGCCACATTGTCTTTGTAAGATGACGGCATTCTCCAGTGATATCTGCTGCAAGTGATGCATTAAAGAAATAGAAGAATTGATTAGCACATGCTCCATATAAGCCATTCATCAAAACTTTATGTGCAAGCTCAAGCAATGAATATTCATGTCGCAAGTCTTCAACTTCAACTCTAAATTTCTTAAGTTCATCTTCAGACATTGTAAACAGATCTTCATGAGTCTTATTGAACTTTTCTTTAAGCAAATCAACAATATCTTGATGGAATTCAATATGATCATTTGAATGATTCAATATATTATCAATTTCAACAAGTGCTTCAGCTTCAATTCTTTGGCCTGTATATTTATATTTGTCACGTAATACTTTAAGGTTAGCTTGTATACGACGGAATGCATAGTCCTTATCATTCTTATATACATTACCCATTACAGTAACAAAATAATTTGGATCTTTCCTAAATCTTTCAAGATCTGCTTCAGTCCATTTAAGAGTTGTATATCTTCCAAAACTATCAGGACCAACTCTATTCTCATAGAAGTTCTCAAATGATAGATTACAAGTTCTTACCTGTGATGGATAAAGTGATGCGAAATCAAAACATACTGTAAATTCATATCGACCTGGCACACAACCACAGAATGCTCCTTCATACGGTATCTTTACTCTTTCAATAGCATCGTAATCCCAAACAACCTTCTGTCCTTGATTATAGAATTCTTCGAACACATTTGCTGTACCTAATGCTACCTGTCCAAATGCAGCTAATAAAGGTACCAAAGTAACTGATGATACAGCACAAGGTGATTCTAAAGATTTTAATTTATAATGAATCAACATTGTGATAAGACTATCGACAGCATTATAGAAATAATACCATTCTGGGTCCTTTTCATAAAGATCTTGCAATGATCCTTCATATTTAATCTTATGAGCTTTAACTGCAGCATTACCTACCCAATCCAAAGAATATGATTCATAAGGTCTTAATATATAATCATAATCTTTAACAATCTGCATATAGTCCAATATGATTGAATGGCATGGACCTGGACATCTTTTCTTAAGTCCACCTACTTCTTCCCAACTATATTGTTTAATTTCTCCAGTTGGTGAAGACTTACGAATCATATTAAATGCTACATTCTTTCCAAATAATCTATTAATACGATTAACAAGATATAACCAGTCAAATCCATAACTGTTCCATCCTGCAAGACAAGCAATTTTTGGAATAATTACAGTAAAGAAATGAGTAAGCATAGCTTCCTCAGTCTCAAAATATTGATATAATACTTTTGGTTGTTTTCCATTTGAATTTACAAAATCTTTTGCAAATTCATTTTCATTAACCCAATCCAAATAACGTTTTCTAAATAATGCTATTTGATCTTCATTGAGTCTGTGTAGTCCATATACAATACAACTAAGATCTGGACCTACTAAAGATATAGCTGTAACTTTATGTTCCGCTTTATCAGGATCAGGGAACTCTCCTTTAACAAATTCTGTTTCAATATCGAACGTATATAATTTTGGAAAATATTGAGCATGCATTTCAGTATTTAAATCTTTTGGAAGCTCATACATAAATTCCAAAATATCAAATTCGTTTGGTGTATAATTTAAAGTATCTTTAAATACTTTATTACATCTACGACCATTCCAAGTTTCAAATTCTCCTTGTGCATCATATTCATATGACTTAATGTGATGTAAATGCTTTGTGAAAAATTTTCTATTTCCTAATTTATCTATATACGAAATAGTCAACTTTTGATCTCTTTTATTCCATGTTCTATCTAATATCATAAAAGTTAATAAAATATATTTATGTAAATCTCTTAACGAGATATGGGATCAACTCCCATTTTAGTTTCTTGTAATTATAATATAGAAAAAGGCACAGATTAATTAATCCGTACCTTTAAATATAGTTTAATAAAAATTATTGTTTATTGTTTCATATATATAATTTCACCAAGTGTTAAAAGATTACCATCAATTGACCATGAAATTCTATCAATTTCTTTTCCATTTTTGAAAATAATCATTTCATTATTATTTAATACATAATAAAATTCTTCTTCATAATAATCTCCATAACTGAAACAAATCCATTTAATATGATTACCATTAATGATAATTGACATTCGTTCGTATTGAGATGCATTTACCTGATTATACATGCCATTTGGAATATAATATGCATTTGTATAATTATAACGAAACAACTTTGGAGCCCATTCTTCAATATGATATCCTAAATATGTTAATTTGATTTTATCATTTCTATTAATTCGTAAATATTTTGTTGGTTCACTATCTAAACAAGTTAAAACAATTCCACCATATAATGCATCAGCTCTAAATACAAATTTATATACATATCCTAAATTATCATCTTTATGATAAACATACAATGTAAGAATATCTTTATTAAGTTCATATTTACAAATTTGATAACGAAGTTGCCCAGCATAAAATTCTCCAATATCATTTGTATAATTATTTGAACCACTCCACCATATATTACCATATTCTGTTGGATTCTTAAATAATACGAATGCTTCGTTTTTGTTAATATTTGAATTATCTAAAACTCCGCTAACTTCGAACACACCAAGCACATTAGGACTTACTGAATTATCATAACGGTTTTCAGTTTCATCCTTTGAACATGAACACAATGCAAAAATTGCAACAAAAATAAAAATCAGTTTCCTCATAAAATTTATTGTTTAATTAATAAAACTTATTTTAATTTAACTTTATAATCATTACAAGTAGTAGCCTTATATTTCTTAAGTGTATTATCAAATTCCTTATAAGAAGTTTTCCGTCCAAGAAGAGACTTACCTGAACTTCTATGATTTGCTAAAGCTTCATTATCAAAAGTAAAGAACTTAACAGATTTAGGAGTACCAATGTAAGGATTCCAATTAACTATATTAATTGCTTTTTGTAATTCTTTTACTTTATAGATATCTGTCTTAAACCACCAAATTCCTTCAGTACCGTAGATTGCACAGATAAGAGCAACATTCTTTTTGAATGCAATTACTTTACGAGCTTTTTCTGAAAGAGTAGAAGCTTTTTCTTCTTCCTTAGTAACATGATTGTCTACCTTATGAATTCCGTATGCATTAATTCTACGGCATTCCTTCATAAACCAAAATCCATGTGCATTATATTTATGACCTGAAACTGGTTTGTGATTCTGTACAAAATGCTCAGGATTAAATGTATAATCTGCAATATGAATCATTTCATGAAGAAGGGTTGACATCTTAACTTCCTCAGGAGAATCAAAATAGTTAGAAATTGCAATGTACTCAGGATTAACTTTATTGTTTGGGTAGTCATATCTAAAAGATGCATACCCCCACATTCTCTTAGTATGATTAACCTTGAACTCAATCATTGGAAGTTCTCCGTTCCAATATTTGTTATTGAACTCAATGTAATGTTCCTTAATCCAATTAATTGTAACTATCATATATTTTATTTTTATATATACAATATAGTTCATTTATTGAAAAATTCAAATATTATATAAAAATATATAGCTATAATTATGCAAATTTTAAAATCTGATTTATTATGGGCTCAATTAATGAAGCAATTCGATATAGCTAAAAATGAAGTAATTGAAATATCAAATTCTGAATATGACGATATATCTCAGCATTTATCACCACAAGAAACTGTAGCAAATGGTCCTGCTCCTAAGTTACTTAAATGTATTAATTATAAAGAAACAATTACATTTAAGAATATTAATTCTACTATTTTAAAATCATGTATATTTTTAATTTATGATGATAATTCTTATGAAGACGTTACTACAAAATGCAATTATAAATTATCTGAAGAAAATGGAACATTAGAAAGAAATAACATTTTCGCAAATAATGAAGTAGAATTAATTTATAAACCTAATGCATTTAATAATGAAGCAATAACAATTGAAGCAGAATATAAAAATTTAAAATGTAATGTTATAACTTATGTTATGAGAAAAGGAGATTTCTGGTATGTAGGTACTAATATGCCTGATGAAAATAATATAGAAATAGTTAACTATCATTCATCAGAAAGTGGTTGGAGAAAATTAGAAATGTCATTAGCAAGTTATGATGGTGATACTCCTATTTATGAAGATACAGATGGAATTGAAATATCTGAATCATTAAGTCCTGTTGATTATTATCTATTATTACCTGAAGAATGCTATATTAAAGATGCATTTGGGAGAATAGAATCTGGAACATTTGTTAAATCTGTAATAATTCAAAATAAGTTATATAATTTATATAAACGAAATGGATTAGAATATTCATTCCCAATATATAGAGAAGCTGATTAAATAAAAAGAGGTACCTTAAGGTACCTCTTTATTGTTTATGCTAATGCAAATACAGGTCTAACGAAACATTTAAGTAATTGTCCTTTCTTATTATATGCGAAAGGTTCTTTACCTTCTTGGATTTCAAATTCTGAAATCTTAACTTTAACAGAATCACCAGGTTTGAAATCTAACAAATCTGAAGCATCGATAGGCATAAGACCAGTGATATATTTATCATCCAATTCAATAAAGATACCTGTCTTATTATTAGAATTGATAATACCTGTTACAGTTCCATCATAAATTTCTGATTCATATGTAACATTATCATTAGACTTAGCAAGAAGCCATCTATTATAAATGTCATGAATATTATTCATACCAAGAATCTGAAGTACTTTCTTTCGAGATCCAACCAATGAATTCTCAATTAATCCTGTCTTAAAGTCACGTCTGAATTCTACGAACTTTTGTGGAATAATTACAACATCCTTGCCAATCCATTTATCAAAGTCACGTTCAATATTCAATACAATATGTGAACCTGGAATAAATACAGAATGAGTATAATTCTTACCAGTCAATTGGCAGATAGGTGTAATATCAGTATGGCACAAATATCCACCCTTCACAAGAGAATCAATATGAACATTAATTCCCTGTTCATGCTGAATAGCTTTATTAATAGTATTAGTCCAATACTTATAATATGCAGTAATTACTGACACAATATACTTATTGTCCTTATGTTCACGGACTTCAAATAATAGTTTGTTTCCATGTGAAAGCAAGAATGAATTGATTTCTGTTGCACAATCATTGAAATTCTCCTTTGATATAATCTCATCCTTTACACCGGGAAGTTCAAAAACAATACCATTCTTATCAAAGGACTTAACATAACCTGAATAAATTTGTCCTAATTCAATTGTTACAACAGTATTAATGTTCTTATTTTGTTTAGTTTCTTGAGAAACTTCTTCTCCATAGAATATTGCAAATGATTTAGCTAAAGGCATATTACCGTAAGCTTTCTTCATGTAATTAATACGCTCTTTATCATTTTTAAAACCAGCAAATACATCACCTTCAATATCCTTTGCAGTAAGTAAACGTTGTTTATTTTTATTAGTTGCCATTATATTTATAATTTTGTGAGTCAGTGGCATGACTCTGGTTAATACTATGATATCTTATGATATCGTTAATTATCTCGTTTATATTAAAATTTGTTAATACAAAATAGTTTACAAATATCAAATAATTCAATACTTGTAAACTATTTTTTTATATTTTTTTTTAAATTGCTTTTACTAATGAATCTGCATCTTCAGGCTTCTTAGGATTTCCTAATTGATCTAATGCTTTCTTACAGGTGCCATCATCAAGCCATTCATATTCGAAAAGTTTATCTTTAATCTTAACTTGACCTTTTATAATGTTTGGTACTTCCTTCATATCAATATCAACAATAATAGCCTGACGGCCATCTTTAGTCATAACAGGTTTTTCATCATTAAGCCATTGATCATCAATAGGATCACCTTTAGTTTCCATTATTGTTTGCTTAATATAAAGTTCTTCTTTAATAGCTTCTTCTTTTAATATATAATCAATAATAGATTGCATGTTAGTATTTATATATTTATTTTGAAACTTGTAATGATTCTTCAGATTTCTTTTGTACTTTGTCAATCTTCTCAAGCATTTTTAAAGCTTTATCAGATTTTCTTTTATCTATATTAATACTAAGACCACATATTGGGCAATACAAGCTTTTAGAAAAAAGAATCTGTTGTATTGATGTTGGTATAAAATTTCCGCAATTCGGGCATGGCATACCAGGCATATGTTGAGATGAATGCTCTGATCTTAGGTTTTTAGGAATCATTTTAATAAATTGTTTTATTAAAAATAAATACTATTCTTCATCTTCATCATATTCTTCAACTTCTTCCTTTTTAGGATCATATATTCTACAAGAAAAATACTGTTCTACAAGGTTCATTGACATTGACTTCAAATCTGTATATATGTCTTTTATTGTTTTTTCTTCTGCTCCACTTAAAGATTCATAAGCATCTTCTTCAGTATCCCATTCACAATAGCAATAAGGAAGATCTTTCAATGGAAAATCTTCAACATCTGATATAATATATCCATCTCCATTACAACTACCATTAACAGTTTCATATGATATTAATACACCATCAAATGTATATTTTCCTTTATTGTTTTTATTAATCTTATCAATTTTAATTGCACATGATCCTGATTCATAGTTTTCCCAATAAAGAATCTTCCCAACAAATTTTTCAAAATTCTTAGTAGCTTTTTCAGAATCTATAACTTCTATAAGTTCTTTACAATCATTAATAATTTGATTAAGTCTAACAAATGGATTATTTTCAAAATCAAGATGACCATTATTTGCAACATGATGATCAAATTCTCGTGTATAAGGTTTGTCTTTTTCTAATGGATCAAATATATTTCCTCTTACATTAGTATACTTTACTTTATGCCATAAATCACGGCCATCACTTACTAATTCAATTATATTCTGAATAGCATATTTAACCTTAGGATCAAATTCTTCATAAGGTGTATGGCCTCTATGTTCCTTCTTAAAATTATTTTCTATAATATTGCAATATGATATTATATTATTACAAGTCTGTTTAGTATTCTTAACCAATTCGCTATCAGTTACAGGATCTTCCCAATAAGGATTAAATTGAAATACCCAGCATTGTATATTATCAATAAGCTCTTCCTTTGTCTTCATAATTATTTGACTTTATTTTTTATATCTTCATACATAACATAATTTACTTGACCACAACTTATTGGCATAGAAACATACCACCCATCTCCATAAAAGTATTTATGTATTTTATCTAATAAGTTATTTTCTTCTTCTGTATAATCTTTAATCCAAGGACCACATATATCATTTCCTTTTGTTACGTCACACCATTCATTATATCCGACTTGTGCCTTTTGAATTATATTATTCCATAATATCTTTTCATCATTAGTTAACTTATATTTTAACTTTGTCTTTAACCAAAATTTAATTCTGTTCCAACTAAAGAAAAGATAAAACATTGCAATAACATCTATAGTAATTAATACTACACTTCCTATTACAAATATATTTTCATTTTTAGTTATTCCTGTAGCTACTAATATTCCAATAAATCCAAAAAATGATATTGGAAACAATAGATCATAAATTATATTATATATTTTTGCTTCACATGCATTCATAATTTATATTACCAATTATTTTTCCTTTTGATTAATTCCCAGATTTTATCATAATTTTCTTGTTCTTTAATTTTCTTTAAAGCTTCAGTAAAATCAACTTTCCAGCCATTTCCACCACTACGTAAAAATTCAGTTCTTTTTATTTTATTCCAAGTTTCAATATCAAATCCATAATTTGGCATAATTATTGCATATTTATTTCTAAATTATTCCATCCAAATAATTCTAATATATATTTTTTCATAAAATACATATTCTGATGAACATAACCAACGTTATCAATCGTTAGATAGTCTTTATCGTATCCTTCTTTTATATGAATCTTTTCTTCTATTGATTCATTTCCAAAAATAATTTCATATATAATTAATGGACGTATATCTTTATCAAAATCAATAACAAAACGTTGTAATGCTTGTTGTGTTTCAATTTTAATAAGTTTCAAATTTGCGACAGAAGCTAATTCATATTCATGAGAATTATAAACATTATTAATAATTTCATAACAATCTTTTATAAATAATTGATGAATAAATTCTATATGATCTTTAATCTTATCATATGCGTTATCAATATCTACACGATTTAATTCATGATTTGCACGTTTCTTAATTAATTCATTTGTATCATTATGTAAATCATCAATTAATGATTGTAGTTCATTATGCATTATTAAATAATCTCTGTTTTCCATATAATTCTTCTCTTATTATTTTTCTCCAATTACAATATGCAGGACATGAAAGACAACATGGAAATAATCTACATGCTTTAGGAAGACGTGAATCATATATATAATTATCCTTCAGCCACTTCTTTATTTTTTGTATCATATTCTTTCTGTAATTCTTTTAATCTTGCTTCATGTTCAGCTTTCTTAGCAGCAACTTGGTCTTTCCATTTCTTATCCCATTTTTCTTTCCAATCAGGTCCGTCTTCCTCTTCCATTATTTCTTCAAAATCATCCCCATAATAATCCTGCTCCCAGAAAAGCAATGGGTTTCTTTCTTCTATTTCAATATCAACATCATAATGATCTTTCCACCATTTCTTAACAATATCTTTACTTCCTGAAGGTGAGCATCTCATGCATACAGTATTTCTAAATTTTTGTTCATCTGAATTAAAACAATAGAAATTCTTACATGTTGATATAAGTTCCATTACTTTATCTGTTACTTTTTGTGCAACAGCTTTAGCAATTTCTCCATTACCATCATATTCATCCTCAATTATATTTTCAATATGTTCTTTTAAAGGTGGTACTTCTTCATAAGAACGATATCCTGGGTGATGGCCATGTTCATCTTCCCAATCTTTAATATATTTATCTTTATGACCACCTTTATTTAAATATTCTTCAACAACCTCTACATTTTCTTTCCATTCAGATTCAATACGATAAGCTTTCATATACTTATCAAGAATATACTTAAATTCTTCAGAAGATAAATAATGACGGTCATATATTGGGCCATCTTTCTTTTCATCAATTTTACCTGCCTTTACTTCAGCAATTATATTGTCCCAATCTGCAGATGGCTGTGCTTTTGCAAACATTTCACGAATACAATCTTCGTATGCTTTGCACAATACTTCTTCTCTATCTAACATAATATTAAGCAATATGTATATTTAATGTGCTATCTTTAAAGAATTTAATCTTACGATATTTTGTTGCATACTTATAATCAATATAAGTATATTCAACACCATTAACAATTAAATATTCTGGAGTACCTTCAGAATTTGCATATTCATAATTTCCATTAAAGATATCTTTCCATGATGTATTCTTTGTTACATTTGTTGTAACCATTACAGGATATCCATTAGATGTATCAATCTTAAATGTATTCTTTGGATTTAGACATGTGAACAATTTATGTTCATGATTAAATAAATAATCTGTTTTCATAATTTATACAAGTTTAGTCTTTACGCAATTAGCAACCATACCGCCATTAACTCTTTCAAATGCAGCTTTTACTTCATTAATGACTTTACCCATAAATTTCTTTTCAATACCAGTTGGATAATATTCATTCAAATATTCCATTACATCTGCTTCAGTTGCTTCATTAGGCAAGAACTCACTAAGCACATCATATTCAAACTGTTCCTTTTCAACTAATTCAGGACGTCCTGCATTTCCATATGCTTTAATATTCTTTTCACGAACTCTTACCATTTCTGTAATGATAGTCTGTTGAATATTCTCAGGAAGTAATTCAATACGTTCATTCATATCAATATCAAATACAGTAACTTCAACTTCCTTACCATTTTTATCTGTAACTTTGTCTATATGTGATGGATATAAAGGTTTATTATCTGAATTTTTAAAACCTAAAATCTTATTAAAGTTTTCAGTATTTGTTAAGAACTCCATAAATGCAGTCTTAATAAACTTCATTACTCCCAATCTCTTCTTAAGAAGATTCTTTGTATTCTCATCGTTCGTATCCTTAATAGATACCATTACGTTTTTAATTTCCTTGTTAATATTCATAAATCTATAAATTTACTTTATATATTGTTTAATAAATTCCTTTGTTGAATTAATAAAATTACATTTATCTGATACTGCCCAATTAAGATATCCTTGATCATATTTTGCAATATACTCAAGTGATACTCCACGATATTTTCCAATAGTCATACATGGTTTGATTTCTCCATTAAAATCCATTTCCTTGATTACTCCGTCTTCACCAAACATTTTTTCTGGCCCATATTCTTGTTCAGCTTGTTGAGCATAATATACTGCATACGTTGCTTTAATATCTGAAAACGCATCATGAGCATTTAATCCTGCTTCCTCCATAGTCTTACCCTTATATCTCTTATAAGTATTTTCAAGAGTAATTCCATTACGACGTTTTTCTTCAAGGAATGCATCATAACAGTCACGATTTGCAAAATCTATATCATACCCATACTTATTTAATTCTGACTTTAAAAATGGAATATCAAATCCATTTCCATTATATGTAAGGATACTATTATCACCAATAAAATCAATTATCTGTTGTGCAACATCAGCAAGCGTTGGTTTATCTTTTAAGAATTCTGGAGTAATGTGGTGCTTAAAATATGCAGCAATATCAATATGCCATGTATCTCCAGTTGGGCAGATATAAAGATTTAATTCATCTTCAATTTTATTTGTTTCAGTATCAATCTTTAATCCTGCAAACTGAATAATTTGATCTTTTGTTCTATCAAGACCTGTTGTTTCTAAATCAAATACTACTAATTTCATAATATTATTGTTTTTTTGCGTCTAAACAATACCAATCTATGGCATCACAAACTTGTTTCTTTAATTCTTCTTGTGTATATGTTTTTCCAAATCTTCTATTAAACACTTCCTTTAATGTTTCTACAACTTGATAATTATCCCATCCTTTTGGTTCTTGACCCCAGCATGGTACATATTCAATTGATTCTTCATATTGAGGAAAATCATATCCACGATCTTCAAGATATTGATATAAATCGCCTTCATTAAATTCGTCTAATATATCGTTATCCCAAATGTGATGATCATCTAAATCAATTTCAATCTTTTGATCTAATTCTGTTTTATCATCTATTTCATACTTTGCACATATACGTTTACTTTTTTCTTTATTTAATATGTAAGTATCGAAAAGATAGCAAAATATGTTTTTAGCACCTATAGCATCAAGAAGTTCTCTTGTATAAAGATTCAAATACATATAGCTTATTAAAGATTAAAAGTATAATACTTATTAATATCTTTCAATACTAATAAATACTATACTTTATGTTTTTCTTAGTATTAATTATTATTCGTCAGTTTCATCAGGTGTATATCCTGTAAGAAAATCAACATGCTCGTTACATTTCTGAATGGCCGATACACAATTCTCTGCTCTAAGATCAAACTCATTAGCAATCTTTAGTAACTCATCCTGAATTACGTCATAAATATATGCAGCTGTATCAAATGCTCCAGACTGAGCACGTGTCAAAGCAATCTTCTTACCAAGATCTGCATCAAAAGTATCCTCAGGAGCACAATCAGCAAAAGCAACAATCTGTGTAGTTACATAAGGATTAATATCTCCAGACTCATCCTCAATCCAATCAATCTTAAACTCCTTAGTTAAAAGTTTATTAATACGTTCGTTATGTATAAGCATTTCTGCGAACGGCATTCTAGTTAAATTCAAACCAAAAATCAAATGACAAGCTACTACATTCTTCTTAGGATTAACGTTATAATTCACATTCAAATAACGTACACCAGTCTTTTTTCTATTCATATAAATTTATTTTTAAAAGTTATTAAATTATTAATTGTTATATTTATATATAGTCAAATATATGGTTTTTATTCAATTTAAATATAATGTTAACAAATTAAAAAAATGTAAATTATATAATAAAAATATAGAAACATATTAAATTTATTCAACATATATTTAGACTTTAATTTATTTTTATATAAAATAGTAAAATCATTAATCATATAATGAAACGTAAAACAAATTTATTTTATACAGACGGACCTGATAGTAAGTTCTTAACATTTAGTAATTATGCTGAATCAATAACTGGAAATTTTTTAAGTGTCGATACTAAAGTGTTTCCTTCAAGATTCTTATGTATGTCTATTAATAATTTGAATGCTTCATCTAAAAAGAAATTTATACAATTTCTTGTATCTTATTATGAAAACAAATTAGCAATTTTAAGAGACAATACTGAAAATATAGAAGATCATATATGTCCATTTGCTTACTTAATTGAAGCATTATCAAAAGTTATTTTTAAAGATGAAACTACTGGAGAAAATTTCATTAGAATAAATGATATAACAAATGAATTAGAATTTAATGAAACTCCTAATATAGGGGATTTAAACTTTTTAGTAAGTGAAATAACTGAACAGGATTACAATGGAATATATACAGATATTATATGCACAATTGATTTAGATACTGTTAAGAAGTGCGTTATTAATTTAAATGAAGAAGAAAATAATACTATAGAATCTATTATTGATGATTCTGATTCTATTTATGGATGGGAAAATATTAATCAAATTCCTGGATATGAAAGTATTATGCCAATATATGATAATGATAATGATAAAGCATATTTTGTAAATAGTAATATTAAATCAATGGAAATATTTGATTTAGATGATTCTGTTGAAAGTATAAAATTAAATGTTATGATTCCTTTATATGAAATAACAGATATCAATTATAAATCAAATAATACAATATTAGGTTATGATGAATATAATGAAGAAAATAAATCATATATTGTAAATGTAAATAACGATAATAAATATCGTCATAATGTTCCATTGGGAATATGGCTTAACGCAGATAAAGACAATGATACATTTATTGAAATTGATAAAGATGCTATAACTGGAATGTCACCAGTTTGGTCATTATTAATAAGTTCACAATTTAAGCCATTCCCTTATTCTACAAAATATGAAATAGAAGGATATAAATCAGAAAAAGGAGCTGCATTTGCAACATTCTCTCAAGTATTATTAAGACTTAATAAAGTTATGGATAATTTTGAAAAAACAAATATTCGTATAACAAATCTTGAGAATCGTTTAGAAGAACTTCAAACGTTTATAAATAACATAAGTACTGTAAAGTCAATCGATAATTTAACAAGTAGAATGAACTCATTATCAAATGATATACATACTGAAGTAAATGAATTTAAGGAAGAAGTCAAAGGCTTAATCGAAAATATAAAATGGAAATATCAATAAATTAGATTACTTTTATGAATGAAATATCAAACACATCAAATACATTAAAAGAATATTACATTAATATTGAGAAGATGATGAATAATGCAGTAAGCATGATTAATGCGATTAATCAAGCTTTATCAACATCATCTTCTGAAATTACAGTAAGCATCGTTAATGGAGATGATACTACTTCTGTAGTTAGAATTCCATCATTTATATATTTGGAAAACAAACTTGAACAATTAGATAATATCATATCTAATTTATTTGAAATTCCAAAATCTGGTGAAGCATGGTTTCATAAGTCATCAGATATGTATAAGTTATCTTTAGTAAAATCTAATAATTCTCCTGTAACTCCTTCTGTATCTAATATTGATAATTTAGGATTTAATATTAAGGACAATAATATATTTAAAGATTTAGTTAATCCTAAGACATATGTTCGTCTCAATCTTTCAAATATATCTGATAATATAAATCAGATGTATATGAAAAAGATTGTAATAAATAGTGAAAGTGATGCGGAATATCTTAAGACGTTTACAACATATACAGATGTTAAGAATGCATTATTTAATCGTATTAAAGGAACTGATTATGATGAATACGATAGTATTTTAAATTTACCTTTGAAAGAAGATAAATTCTATGGGCATTTTATTATAGAAGAATTACCTAATGAATCAGAAAATCCATATTACTCAGATATTGATAATTCATTAGGTGCATTAAGATATACAGTACGTTTAAACACAATACAATATTATGATAAAGAAGATTCATCAATATCATATATATTAAAGAAAGGTGATTATTTATGCTTGCCTAACACATATGTAGTATATAAAGTTATTGATGTTCAGACAATTGAAAATTCTTCAAATATTAATGATTTAAACGATCATATTGTTATATTAGAAGAATCAATTGGTCATGTTGCTTTACAGACATATGAACAGAATTCAGAAATGGTATTTGAACTTTATACAAATTCATACGATAAATACCATTATGTTGATATTCCATTAGAAGAAAATCAAAATATTATCATATTCATTGGCTCAATATATAATAATGTAAAAAGTGATTTATCAAATGCTATTCATTTAAATCTTAATAACATTTATATGAAAGATGCAAATGGTAATCTTATATATGATGAATCTGGCAATAAGATAACATACATACAATATTATAAGAAGTATTGTAAGAATATTGGTGATATGATGATTGGTTTTACTGAATTATCATATCCTCAGACATCAAATTATACCTCAGAAGAATTAAGAAAACTTACTGACAGTGAAGAGATGCGTTCACAGGTTACAAATTCTATGTATATTGAAGATGATCCTGTGGTTAAAGTCACACGTATCAATAAGCACTTGATTGATGATGATACGTCTGAAAACATTATTAAATTGCATGAGCAAAAAAATGAAATTAACGCACAATTAAGAGCTATACAAGATAATGTTGACCAGGTTTATACGCAATTGACTACAACAGATTTCTCACAAGAATCAGTTGTATCTCAAGAATCATTAAGAGAAAAACTTAATATTTATTATAATGAAAGAGTAACATTAGAAAATCAATTATTGAATATAATTGATAACATTAATCAAATTAAGAATGATGCACAAGGACTAGAAAAAGCAAAATATAGAGTAAGAGGCGTAACTGATGCAAGTGACAAATATGATTCAGCAACAGAATCTCCTATTGTAAGTTATATTCATCAGAATTTTGGATATGAATGCAATTTTATTGGATTAGATGTTGAATATAAATATAAGTCAATATCAAAAGATACTACATCTATTCAAAGTGCATCAGATATTATATTTAGTGATTGGAATAAATGCAATAATATTGAAAGAGAAAGATATCTTAAATTTAATCAAACTAATAATAGTTACGAAATTGTATTCTCAAATTATAATACAGTATCAAATGTTATCAAATGGAATCAGATAGATATTCCAATTAACCAAGGTGAAGACGTTGTAATTCGTATAAGATATAAACTTAATATTGGTCAACCATTTATTAATCTTTATACACCATGGTCTTCTGAGATAACAGTTCAGTTCCCAGTTGAATATACTGAAACAAATGAAATAACATCAATATTAGATACAAATAATGAAGATGTAAATAATTCTAAATTCCTTAGAACATTAATAAAAGATGGTTATAGTGATCATGTAAATAATAAGATCATTGATAATTCGCAAGTATTCTATCATATGCCTGAAAACATTTACTCAGGATTTAATACTTCTGAAAATAGAATGATATCTTTAAAGGATAAGCTTATAGCAATGAACAAAGATTTGACAGAATATAAAACTGCTATAAATAATGAATTAGGAATGAAATACGCAGTATATGTTGAATGGGATAATAGTTCTCTTGAAATGTCAAATCTTACAACAAATAACATCGTTATAAATGAATTGGTAAACGGTACAACAGATACATTCATTAAGAAAAAGATCAATCTTATCATTAAGAATACTGGTGAGGTACCTATTAAGTTGTATAGTATATTCCCAGGAAATATTGATACGCCTTTGATAGAATCTGATAATACCTATTATAATAAGTTAATAGGCACTTATGAAAGAGTACCTATGCTTAAAGAAGGTTCATCTATTCCATCAGAATGCATTATGCCACAATATCTTGGCCAATGGATTTATTTCAGACAGACAAATCCATATACACAAGAATCATTATACTTAGATAATTTAACTCAACGTCAAGAAGATATGAGTCAAATTTATCAAGGTAAGAAACCTTCATTCATTGGAATATTGCAAAACTATATTAATGTAGATAATAAACAAGCATTATTAAGTTTCAGACAACGTGAAGAAGAAAAGATGTTATTATCAAATCCTATGGGATTCTTAGATTTTAGCACATCAAATAGTGATCCTATATATTCTAAATCAATATTAACAGACTCAGAAACATATGATTATAATACAGTAAATAACTTCTATATTTATAATAATGCAGATATGTCTGATAATGAATACATATTAAAATATGAAAACTTATCATATACTCCACAAGGTGAATCTCTTGTTTATATGAATGATAAGACTTCGTTGAGTACATTCTGTGATAATCAATCATTGAATAAAAAGGAAATACGTTATTATAATGGAGCATTTTTTATTCCTGAATTATTAGATAAGACACAAGTATTATGCAATACTAAAGAGAAGAATCAATATATGCTATTAGATGTTGGCAAGAGCGTTTCAGTTCCTTTATTATTTGAATATTTCTTATCATCATCAGAAACGTCTTCAAAATCAGAAATAACAAAAACTATTGCTTTTGATTTAAAGACATCATTAATAAGAGACATTGAACATTATATGATTAGTATTACTGCTAAATACGATTATACACAATCTAACTCTTCTATAAAGGGAATGGGATTACAATTAAATGATGAATTGACTGAAGCATAAAATTAAATAAAATTGAATCAAAATGAGTGAAAATAGACAATCAACTGATTTAAGTAGATTTAATGAAAAATATCTTAAATGCATAGTAACAAAAAGACCAAGTACTATGCGTGTACTTAAAGATCATGGTGCTGTAATTATATATCAGAATTCAGGATATAACTTTTTATATCTTGGAGATGAATTTATTGCATCAGGATATGGATTTAAGACACAAGAAGAATTGAATTCTGCTGTAGATATTATAAATAAATATGCTTCAAATAATGAATCAATAAATAATAAGTTAGAAGAACTTGAAGAAGCATTAAATAATATTGTACAGAATGTTCAAGATATGCTTGATGATTATAAGCCTGTTATCTATGTAAAAGATAAAAATGGTACTGAAGCATTATTGAATGAATTATTCTTCCACGGTAAGACAGCAGAATATAAAGATTTTGAAATAACAAGCATATCTAAAACAATCACTTATAATAACAATAAGACTATAATTATTCCCGCAGATCAAAATATAATTGATTTTCCATTAGGAACAATAATTAGAAAAGTATCATATACATTACATTGTGAGTTAAATGATTGTGGTGGTATTAATCATATTTATACATCATATTATCCAGATTCAGAAGCTGCTATTGAAGGAAACGTGCAAACCAGTTCAATTAGTAACGTTCAATGGCAGAATTTAGCAAAACAGAAAAGTTTAATCATATCACATGAATTTGTGGATCCATTTGTTGTAGATTTTTACCAAGATGTTAAATTAATTAATAATGTAAGAATAGATATTGCAGAAACAACAAAAGAACAATATAAGCCTTATCCTGAATTAGAATTAACTGAAGGAGAATCATTTGAATTATATTCATTAGAAAATATTATTCGAGATCATAGCATATATATTGATCCTTTATGGATTCATCCTACATTATCAATAAGATATTATTTGGAAAGCGAATCAACGGATATAAATGAAATTAAACATACTTTAGAAAATAGAACTTCCACAGATCAAAACAAAGGAGAAATAGAACTTAAGAATCTTAATAAAGGTGATGTTAATGATATATACATTGATATAGATAGAAAGAATATAAAGAAAATACATATTTTTGTACCAGTATCATGTGCAATACATGCAGTTCATTATATAACAAATACTACTGAATATACACATGCCAGTGATTATAATTGGACTGGTGCAGTTGGCGTATTAAAGCATTTAAGTAATTCTCAACCAATTACTTTATCTTATAATAGATGTGATATTAATGGGTCTGAACATATATTTTATATTCAATATAATATGTATCAATTGCAAATATCTTCAGAAACAAATGTAACGTTAACTGATACAGGAAAGCTTCATTTAAGATTATTTATGTTAAATGGTGAATTCAATACTGATTTGCATGATGGAGGCAGTGATATTGAAATCATTGAACCTGCAACTTGGGAATTACTTAATAATGAAGACTTTAATAGAATGTATTGGATAAGCTATAAGAATCTTGAAGAAGATGAAGAATCAAATATTAATGCTCTTGAAAGTGAAATTAGTAGATGTTATGGAAGAGGTATAACAAACATAAGTTCATAAAAAATAATATTATTAAATATATATATAAAAGTATAATATAATATGGGAAGTCAAAATAATAATGACATATCTTTATTTCAGAAAATAATATTTGTAGATAATATTCCTAATGAAGAGGAAGCAAAAAGATTATCTGAAAAATATCCATTTTGTGTTTTTGTAACAGATGATAATGAAGATGGACCAAAAGGAATTACTCAAGCCAATATTAATGGTGCTTCTTCAAATATGTGGAAAGGTGGTCATCGTTTAACAAAATTCATAAATGTGGATCCTGAAATGGATAATATTGGAATGGATACATATTCAATAAAATTAACATTTGACTCTGATACTGGACTTCTTGGAATTAAAACAGTTCAGAAAATTGAAGATTATAAGTTAATAGGAATAACATATAAGAAAAAAGATAATAGTTGGAGAACATTCATAAATAAGTCTGATATAACAGCAGATATTGATGCGCATCGTGTTGATAATATTACAATGGCTGAATGGGAAGACGATGAAATGAGTTATGATGAATTATCATATAATAACAGTAATGAAAGTTTCTTATTTGATACTATAGATTCTGTTGATAATAAATTATATTTCATTATTAGATACTTTGCACGTGATGCTCAAGGATTAAGTACAGTTCCAGTTCAATCATTTGATATTATTTCAAATAATAATGAAAAAATAGAAATAATAGGAACTCCAGAATATGCAGAACAGAAACTTGAAAATATTTTAGATGGTAATAGTTCAGAAAAGGAATCTAAAAAACAGGTTATTGGAAAATATACATGTAGATTTAATCCAAACAGCGAATATGCATATACTGATGTAATGTATGAATTACAACTTAAAGAAAATGCAACATCTGCTACTCAAGTATCATTCTCATTTGTCGGATTGAAAGATGTATTTAGTCCAATGAATGTAATTTATAATACTGGTTGGATTAATCCATTATCATTTAAATTATTTATTAACGATATTGAAATTAATGATAATGATAATCCTTTCTATGTAATGCCTTCAGATATAGCAACATGTGTTGTTAAAATGACACCAAGTAATGTAAGACCATTACAGTTATCATTAAATAATTTTGAAGATGATTTCATTAATACAAATGCAGCATTAATTTATAATAGTATAAGTAATGATGTATCTGATACTTTTACATTCTATGTTGCATGTCCAAGTAAATTTACTTATGGAAGTACATTAGCAGAATCATTAAAAACTACTCCTATTAGCTTTAGAATAAAAAACAGAGATAACTATGGTAATTCATCAACCATTCAATATGAAAGTTTAGAATATAAAATTAATCAATATATCTATTATGGATTAGAATTGAATAGTAATCCATGGACACCTTATGGTCTTGTTACATCTGGTGATCAATTAGGATTTAATACACATGAAGTTTATGCATTATTTACAGATTTAAATAGATCTATTGTAAAGAAACGTGAAATACAATCAAATGATAGTGGCATTTCGGTTGGTATGACATTAGTATCTGATGCTAATAATTATGAACCTTCAACAGTTAATTTACCTAGTACAATTACTTTAGGAAGCGGTGTATCTATTGTTACTCCTTGGATTAAGACAACTAGATTATTAGCTGGAGAAACTAATAAGACACAAGATTATATATGTGTTACATATTCATATCATGGATATACTGATAATACTTCTCATAATAAGTATATTAAAGCAGATACATTAACAGAAATACGTATTGCATCTAATGGTGTTAATTCAATAGCATTTGAAGAAGCACAAATTGCTTCTGGTACAATTGCTCATATTATTAAACGCTCAGGAACTCCTATTGAATTTATATATAGTAAAGGACAAGTTATAGATGGATTTAAATGGGGATATAGAGAAAGCTTAAATACTCTTAGAGATAATATAATAATTGGATTAGAAGGTTCTGCATTGTTAGAAAATAATCATTTAACTGTTGATACAGGTAATAGTAAAATTAATTATCAATCTGATGATGCAAGAGAACAAGACAATACAGTTATTGCAAAATTAAAATATGAGAATAAGATTTCAACTGATTACATATCTATTATTGTTAACAAATTAGTAATTAATTGGTATGTTTATATTGGACCAATTGATTGGACAGAAAATGGAACAGTTCAACATACAATACCAGCTGGAACATATACACTTAATAATCATCATATTACATTGCCATCTATACCTGGTGAAAACGATGGTAATAATGTAATTCCTAATAATGGTGTAGATCCTGCATGGCTAGGTCCAAATACAGATGGTGTTATATCAGTACCAGATCACGTTGATGGAGACTTTACATTCTATAAAGGTGGGTGGATTAATATAGGATTAAAAGATGATGTTATTCGTAGAGGAGATGATAATCCATTATGGGGTTTCTCTGACGTAAGATTAATAATGACTGCTAATGCAGCAGATATGACTGATAGTACAAGAACATCTTATTTAATAATTTCACCAGTTGGAATAACATGGGAAGATGCATTTAAAACAACAAAGAAAGATAACACTGTTATATTGCCACAATGTACATTTGCAAAAGATACATATAATATGACAGTAGTTCCACAAGAATTCATGTTTGGTCTTTTGGAAGGTTTTAACTATAAATTATATTATAAAGCAAATACATAAATTAATTAATAAAATAAATTATGAATACAATTATTAATCATAGTTTTGACAACCAGTATAAAAACAATGCTAAATTGTTTGATACAGATTATAAAGAGATATGTGGTATAAAATTTCATGATTTTTCATATGCAAGTTATGATGAAAAAACAGGTAAAGGTATTGCACAACCAGTAGCAGGTTCCATTATGAACGTTGTTGGTAAGAGATATATTACAAATGCATTAGAAGCATTGAATTCACAGGATGCTGATGTAAAAAAAGGATTTGACCAAATGAACAAACTTTTATCAATGATGTGGATTAACTGGAATGGTGCAGAAATTGAAAAAGGAAACTGGGCAACTGGTGCAAATGCAATTATTAGTACAACACCAGAATTCTTATTGATATTCAATAATGTTGTTTCAACTGTATATGAAAAGGTTGTTGTAGAAAACAACATTTCAAATAGAATAACAAGATCTAAGGTTAAGGTCGTTAATATAAATTCAAATATTTCAAACCCAACACCTGGTGATAGCTCATTTGAAAATTATGAAATTTGGGATGTTATATATAAGAATACAAGTTCAACTAATGAGTATGAAATAACATTTACAAATGGTGCTCAAATAGCTACAACAGAAATTTCTGGTGGTGCTGTAATGAAAGTTCCTACAGGTTCTGAAAATTTAGTAGTAGTTGTTCCACCAAATGGTTATGGAGAAATCAATTACTTAAGATTGGATGAAGGCAATGCAAAAACCGTTTGGGTAAGAGGCGTATAACATATATAATGATAATAAACTTTAAAATAGGTAGCAATATTGTTACCTATTTTTATTTTTAATTAAATATAATGATTGCTTAATATAATGTTAAACTATAAAATAATTAATTATAAACCAACTATAACAAGAAATAATGAGGAATATTTTGATTTATTGGGGGACGTATTTAATAAAGACATTTTAATAACAGGTTATCCAATTATTATAAATGAATATTATGTGGCCCGTCCTGATTTAGTTTCATTAGCGGTTTACGGTGATGATAGATATGGAGACATTATATGTAAAGTAAATGGCATAAGTAATCCATTTGAACTTAATGAAGATGATATGATTTTCATTCCAAATATTGATTATATAAATGAATGCGTAAAAGCAAGTAAAATTAATTCAGACTTCATTAATGATCCTAAAACAGATACTATTGAATTAAAGGATACAAATAATTATCAAAAGAAAAAGAATGAATTACGTTCACCAAATGAACAGACTTTAGGAGATAACAATTATATTATAGACAAATCATTAGGAGTTGTTTTTTATTAAATTATAAGTTAATATGGGAAATTTTTCTTATCTTACATCAGATCAATTAAATACTGAAAAACAATTAAGGGAAACAGATATAAAATCACATGAAAACCAAATTGCTTCAGTACAATCTAAATTAAATTCAAACAAGGCTCAATTAGAAAGTCTTAATACAGAATATGCAGCACTTGAAAAAAATATCATAAGTGGTGATATAACTTCAAGTGATATTGATAGATTTAATGAATTAGGACAACAAATTAATAATCTAAAAGAAGATATTGAAATTGGTACTCAAGATTTGCAAAATTTAAAAGATGATTTACAATTTGAAAAGGACCAATTAAATGATGTAAACAAAGAAATTTCTGAAAGAAGTGGAGAATATAAAACAAAAAAGGAAGAAACTACTGAAGAGAAAAAAGAAACTACTGAAGAGAAAAAAGAAACTACTGAAGAGAAAAAAGTTACTGATGAAACTAAAAAGGAAGACACAACACAAAAGAACCATGAAGAAGGTTCAGAAGATTCTAATCATCTAACAAAAGAATTTAGTAATGAAAATTATACAGACCCAAAGGTAGTATTTGATCCTATTAAAAGTTTTGCAAATGTTGTAACTCCTTATATATCTCATAGCTATAATAATGAAAAAACACCAGAAGGTATGAATGCTTCTCAAAATAACACTAATGATAGTTTAAGATTAGATGGCATACAATATCCATTAGTTGTTATTAATGAACGTAATATATCGAATTTTGATATTGAATATATGAAAATGCAGTTTACTGATTTTTTACCAGAATTAGTAATAACTGTACATGATGAACACCAACAAGAAATTAAGATTAGTACATCACAAATGAGTGGATCTATTCGTGTTGTTATAACATCAGCGGTAGATAAAGTATATAAGAAGATAAAAATGAATTTTAGAATCTATGATATGAAGGTTAGTCCTTATGATCATAGAAAAGTAACATATTATGGAACATATGATTTAGATTCACTTCGTAACGTAAATACTGGACTTATTTATAAAGATAATTATAAAGCAACAACTTGGGAGATGCTTTGGAAAATAGCAAAAAATACAGGATTAGGTTTTGCAGCAACAAAAGAAACAAAAAATATTGAAGATAGAATATATCGTAATATATTTACACAACGATATGACCAATATATTAAACAGCAAATGCTATATTCTGGAGTTGATGAAGATAGCATAATGGATGCATGGATAGATCCATATAATTATATCATATTAGTTAACCTATCATGGTTATTTTCAGAATCACCAAATCATAACGAATTATCAATTGTTTCAAATATTGGATTTAATGGAACAAGCTGGGATACTCCTGAAGCTCATCCTATAAAAGTTCCTAGATTATTAACAAATTTCAATCAATTAAATACAGATAATAATTTATTTATTCAATCATATAAAATAAGTGTAAATAATAATATAGTTCATAGAGGAACACTTGAAAGAATCTATAATATTAGTTGGCAAAATAATGTTACAATATTAGAAACAACTGATATTACAACAAAACAAGATTCTGTTGATGGTGAACATATAGAAGACTATGAAACTGGTTCAAATAGACCAATACCTGTATTTAACTTTAATGAAGATGGGCACAATCTTAATAGTCAAAAAATAATAAGACAACATTTCTTTAGAAAGATACGTCAATCAGTATTTAGAGTTACAATGGAAAAAGTTAATTTAGGTTTGCAACGAGGTACATTGGTTGAAGTTATGATATGGGAACAGGATGCAGTAAATAAAGAAATAATGATATCACAACCAGAAAACCTTGAAGGAGATCAAAGTTTTGAAAGAAAAAAAATGGATTATCATTCTGAACCTGGTCCAACTGATGATGAAATGGTAAACCAAGAAGGATTACAGGTAGCTAATCAAAAATTATCTGGTCTTTACTATATAGATGGCATAGAATATGAATATTCAAAAGCAAATAGAATTATAGAACAATCGTTAAATTTAATTAAAGTTGGAAAGACATCAGGATATAATAACTATTATTCTAATCCTAAATATACACCTACTAAAATACAATAATGAAGCATTACGAATCAATATCAGAATATAATGACGTAATATATAATTCACGTCCTGTAAAGTTAGATGATTATTTATCTGACAAATATAATATTGTGCATAATGAATTATATAATGATGCATTAGGAAAATTCCTTAAAGATTATATATCAAAATATATTAATTGGGAATTCTTATATCATATGTTTACATTAATTAATAGTGAAGATAATTATAACGATATTTTTGAAAATGAATTTAATAAAGATAATTCATATATCGTTAAAACTCTTGATTCATTAGAAATTTCAAAAACTGAATTTGTTAATAAATTCGTACCTATTATTGAAGGATTAGTATATGATTTAAAACTGATTCTTCAAGAAAATATTAATGTATCTCATTTATCAGATATCATTAAACTTACAATAGGAAACATTTATGATTTTAGAATAAGATTTGAAAATGGAATATATCTAGGAACAGAAAACGAAGAAAATAATTCATTTATTCTTTCAGAAACTGATGACAATCCTTTCTTATTTATTATTGATTTAAATGATAGAATATTAAATATCAAATTTGATAGAACTGGAAATTGGCTTTTGAAATTTGAAGATAATTATGATTATAGTACAATTAATGAATTTGAATTATCTCAAAAGATAATGGATAATACAAATATATCATTATTAGAAAAGATACAGAATTTAGCAGTAGAATTATTTAAGAAGTATCATAAGATAATTGAAGTTAAGAATACTGAATATTGGATGGAATCAGATATAATAGTAATTCATAATAGTAAGCCATTTTCAAAACATGTCTATAATTTAAAAGATTTTTGGAATTATTATCAAAAGTTTGAAAATTATGATATATCTGACATTAAAATAACAAATGAAAATATTAATGATTCATATGTAAGTTATGTAGATTATATAAATGGCACAGCAAAAATGTATTCTAAAACAAATGATATTAATTATAATGTTAAATTTAAATATTTAGATGAAAATTCAAAATTAGGAGACGAGTTATTAATGACAAATACATTTACATCACAAATATAATATTAATAAGTTAAATGAGTTTTTTAGATTTAGGCAAGACAGTACTTAATGCAGGTAAAGAAGCATTAAGAGATGGTTTAACTGGTGGAATATTAAAAGGATTAGGAAAAGATAGCGCAAATGGAAAAATGGGCTATAATGAGTACGAATATGATGCAAATGGAAATATAAAAGGTGTCAATTCAAGTGCTGTTTCTGAGATATCTAAAATATATGGAACAAATTCAGGTAGTGCATATGATGGTATTCGTAGTGGTGGATTAACACAAGCAAATTATAGAAAATCAGATTCAGTATCATTAATAAAAGGATTTAGAACAAAATATACTGGAGTTGGAAACCCTGGTAAAATGGGATTCATGGGTGGTGAAAGATCACAAAATATTGATTCATCATATGAACATCCAGTAGATGCAAATCCATATACAGATAATTTTAATTTGAAGCTTCCTACTTGGGGTTATGCAGATTTTATTAATGAACGTGCTATATGGCAAAAACAATTAGGTAGTATATTTGATGAACCTGCATGGTTTTATTTTAAGATATTTTTTGATTTTGATACTGGTCATGGGTTATTTGGTGGACTTTTAAATTCAGATGTATTTCATACTGCTCCAAATGGCGCTGCAAGATATTTATATAATGTAGGAGATATGTATAGGGAAGAAAATCCTAAAGATAGAATAAATGCATTATATAAATTTACTTCAATATTAAGTTATATATGCAATAATGCTCCTTGGTATTTTAAAGGAGTACATGGATTAGATAAATTATCAATTCCTATAGTGGATGAATTTTCAAAAGAAAGATCAATTGAAATAGAATTAAATCCTGATGCTATAGATATGCGTCTTACAACATTAATGTCATTATATAAATATGCATGTTGGGATGATTATAATCATAAAGAAATAATACCTGAAAACCTTCGTAAATTTAATATGTCAATTATTATATTTCAGACACCTTTAAGATATTTGCATACTTCATTTATGACAAATAAGAAAATGGAATTCATGGGTATAGATGTAAATGGATTAGCAGGCGGTTTAGGCGGAAAACTATTAAATACAATTGGCAAGGAAAAAGTAAATTATAAAACTATAGCAGGATATAATGGGGAAATACAAGATAGAATGTCATTTAAAATCTATTCATTATATGATTGTGAATTTGATATGGAAACATTTGCTGGTGTAATACCAGGTTCAATGTCAAATGAAGAACCATTTCAATTAGGTAAGAATTCTATAAAGATTACATATTCAATGAGTACTGAGCATTCCATGAATGAATTTTTTGAAATGATGTATGGAACAAACGGATTCTATTTTAATCAATATTCTACATTCCAAGATAACTCTTCAATAACAGCAACAGGAATAGATAGAAGAAACATGGGTGGAACTCAGGCAGCAGCTTCTCTTTTAAATGGTAATAGTTTTACAGGAGATGCAACAAGTGTTGCTCATGAAAAGCAATTAGAACGTTATAAAGCATTATCTGAAACATTTGGAAATATAGCTCAAGGCGGTACGATTCTTGGATTAGTAAACAAACCTAAAACATATCAAAAAGCAGTAGATGCAACTGAAGCATTAATGAATGGTTTATTTGAACATAATGACTTACTTGGTGATTTAGGTACAAATTATATTTTAGGATTTTTAGGTTCTTCAAAATCTACTGACGCTCCACAAGGAAATCTTTACGGAGATGTTGGTATTGGCTCAGCATATTTTAAAGATAAGTTAGAAATGCTTAAGCATGGTGTTCATGAAAATACAATGCCCCCATATACTTATGATGAAAACGGAAATCCTGTGTTTGAAAAATATAAGCCTGCTAATGAATATTCTGCATATGATTGGCAACACACTAAACAGAATATAAGTAATTTTAATTTAAGTGATTATTTGAAACGAGGAGTTAATGATTTAGGAAATAAAACAAACAATATATTAAGGCGTTAAGGAAAGAATTTACAAAACAACCAACAAATAAAGTTGGTAATAAATAATAAATGGCGGTTGTTAATGACCGCCATTTGTTAATTGATTTATCTGTTCTTCTAGTTGTGTAATTCTTTGTTCTAATGAATGATGCTCATTATGAAGAACATCAGTATCAGAATATTTATTATCAATATCAAATGATATTTGATGTTGTTCACATAATGTTCTAACTTTATAAGCAAGATATGCAATATTTGGATTAGCCCATATTACTTTATGTATATTTTGATCTAAATATTCATTTATTGAATTAATTTTATTATGAGCATTTTGAACTCCTTTAGTAATATCTTCATTTACTTCAGTAAATTGTTTATTTACTTCACGTGATATAACGTCTTTTGCATTTTGTATTGCTGTATTTAATGCTTGTACAAATTGTTCATAAAGTGCATCTATATTTGCTTGTGAAATTGTTCCACCTGAACTAGTTTCAGATATAGGTTTAGCTAATTCTAAAAGGTATCCATCTTTATCACTTAGCCATAATGATGCAGCCTTTTGAATATCGTTTCCATTAGAATCTTGAGGTATAGCAATTATTAATGCATTCTTTACTTGAACTGGGGTGCCACTTGATTCTAATTGAGCGAACTGAATTTCACTTCCATTAGATATAATGATATTAAGTTCTTTACCTAATGAATTTTCTTTATTTCCAATATTAGTTGGAACTCTTTGAGTTTCGTTAGCCATATATTAATTATTCAATTTTATATTTCGTTAAATCTATTTCTTCTTGTTCTCCAGTATCAGTGTGATTAATATAAATCTTATTCATAAATTCATCATAATCAACCGATATATCTTTTTGATCATTAACTATTTTTAATACTTGTGTAAGATCATCATAATTGATTCGTAAATCATTATTTAAATCAGCTTCAGTTACATAATGACCATATTTAATATAATCTAATATTTTGATTATATCATCTTTATCTATCTTACCATCTTTATTAAAGTCTAATCCTTTTAATATGTTTTCTTCATCATGATCAACTACATCAGATTCTTTATTCTTAAATTGACGTAGTTCTAACCCCATATCATCATATCCATCAGATTGACTATTTAATATTCCACCACGTCTATCTCTATCATTTTCTTTTCCTAATGTTTTATTATCATCATTAGTTCTTAAGTGAACAGTTGAACCCCAAGTAGCAATAACTTTATCAGTAGGTATTTCTGAACGTTCATTTATAACAGGATAGTTTGTACAGATTTTAAAATCTAACGTAACATTACGTTGATTTGGCTCTGGAGAACTCATGTCAATTTTATTAAGTTCAGGATTCATAGATCCAGGAAACTCAATAGAACATTGTATTTCTTGTCCTAAATATGTAATCTTATAATATTTTTGAAATATCATCTTATCAATTAATTCTTGTAATAAAACAATTGATTCATTAAAGTTTGATAAATAATATTTAGCATTAATTGTAAGTTCTAATGGAAGACGTCTTATGTCTGCATTATAACCACATATCATATTACCAGAACGATGTTCATAATAACCACGTCCATAAGGAGAAGACAATTCATCGGTTGGTATATTAACATCAGCCAACTCAATAACGCATCGTGGTAATGTCATATACATAGTATCTTCTCCAGTAGTTTCATTTACTGAATATTCATATCCATTTGATTCAATATATAAATATGATGAACCTGTATTATATACAAAATGATTAATTGACTTATTATATAAAACGATATTTCTATTAAGCCAAGATAATAATCCTTTAATGACCAATGCAAAAAATCTTTCATCCCTATTATATAGATCATCAAATTTCTCTTCATTCCATGGTCTTATCCAAGGTTCATTATCTCTATTAAATACATTATCCATTTATGTTAATCTATAATTATATATAAAAATAATTTGATTTTATTAATTTCTTATAACTATTTTATATAAAAATATATTTCTTAATTAAATGGAAATTGTAAATATAAACAATATTGAACAATTAGTTATATGCAAATATAAGATTGAAACTGAATTATTAGAAAAAGGAAAAATAGATAAGAAACAGACATTAGATGAATTCTTAACATCATATGCTTTTCTTGATATGATTTATAAAGTAAAGAAAATGTCTATACCATTTACATTTAAAAAAATTAATGATGTTGATTATTTATTTGTTATATCAGAAAATCCCGTTGAACTTGACATATTAAAGAATAAATTAAAATTAATTCGATATAATTTTGATAATTTGGTTAAAGTATCGAATGAAGAACTAATGAAGACAGAAAATATTGATGAAGAAGAATTTATAATTTATAATAATGCGTATTATAGATGATATTATGTAATATGCATTCTAAAGCTTGCTAAGACCTTCGAAATAAGTTATATTATAATTTATAATTATACAGTTTCGAAGGTCTTAGCAAGCTTTCTAGAATATTCTATGATGAAATTAATCTATACTTTATAATAAATTTATTTTTACAAAGTATTATTCTTCTTCAGGATTTTTGATTTGATCAATAGCATCATTAAACTCACCTAACTTCTTTTCAAATTTAGCAGTCTTCTGAGCATATGTTTCATCATTAGTTGTTTTAGTAGATTTTCTAATAGTTGCAGTAAATTGTTGTAAGATATCTTGAACAGTACCTAGCTTATCAACATTGTCTTTATCAATAGTTACGGTAAGTTTTGTATCTTCTACAGTACAGCCTTCTTTATCCTTTAATGATTCAAGTGTTTCTTCACCATTTTCTAAATCTTTAAAATCAAAAGAAATAGTTACAGATTCAGCTTCATTAATCTTTTGTTCAACAGCTGCTTCTGAAATGTAATCTGTTAAATGTTTCATGATTATAAATTATATGTATATTTATATTTATTCATAAGATTTCTTATGCTTATCTTTTCTTGTATATTTGCTTCTATCTCTAAAAGTCTTATTATATGATATTGGACGTCCATGTGCTTCAATTTCTTCTTCTCGAGAACCACGTTTAAACGCCTTCATACGGTCTTTCATATCTTTAATGTTTCTTGAAGTGCATTCATAAAGATCATCTTCAATATAATCATCGATATAATTAGCAATATTCTTCATATTATATAATAATTTATTTGTTTAGATATTTCAAATATTTAATATTAGAAATTAAGTAATGGAAAAATTTCTGCAAATTGTTTTCCGTAAATATATATCTTATTCTTATTTTCTTCTATTTCATTATTACGAACCCATTTAAGTACTTTAATATAATTAGTAATAATTCCATAGTTTGAACAATTATTAAGACTATCATTAATATTGTTATTTAATAAATCTGAACAATCATTTAAATTATTCTTATACCCATTATATTTGTTCGTATGCCCACAATTACAAGCTGTTGTAGATACATTACCAAGATTTGATAAATCTATTCCTAATTCTAAGAATTCTTCTAATAACTGAATTAGCATATCAATCAATAATGTATTAGGATTTGATTCATCTAATTCTTCATTTTCAGTAAACATCCAACAACAATAAAAACTTGTATCACTTAGCATTTGTATAAGCCATTGATACATTGCAGCTTTATATTTATCTATGCAAGAAGCAGTATCAATAGGAATTATTTCAGTACCTGTATTTATGCCAGTTGAACTTGATGATAATGATGTTGCACATGTTGATTGTGTGCCACATCCACAAGTTGATGTAACAGTTGTCGTTGATATATTTCCATTAAATATTGTATTCATCAATATCGTAGCAGCATCATATTGTCCATTAGCATAAAAATCAATTACTGCTTTATATATTGCATTTGTACCTAAATTGTAATCATTAAATGTACTATATCTTTGAATTGTTTGCATAAATGTAGAATTTAATGCTAATAATTCTTCTTCAGTAAATACATTATCTTTAAGTTTGTTCTTAAATATAAGATAATCAATATTATTAATATTTTCATTATTTAATATAGGTTGCCAATAATCATTAATTCTTATTCCATCAGCACCCATAATTAAATAATCTGGATATGTTATGTCATCTAAAGTAATTTCTTCTTCTAATGGTTCTTCCTCTTCAGGAATTTCTTCTACAGTTGGATCTTCATCATCTTCTTCAGGTTCTTCAATTTCTTCTTCCTCTTCCTCATCAATTGGTAATTCTTCTCCAATAGAATTTTCTAATTGATTAGCCAAAGATTCAGATATGTAATATGAATCTATTGGTGCAAAATTTTCTACACCATTTAATAAAAGATCAATTTTTCCTTCATTATCGTATTCATTAAATTTTGTAATGAATTCATTAATTGCTTCTTTATCAATTTTATCTAAATGAACATATATACAATTATTTATAGAACCATTATATAAAGGAATCAATAAAAAATAAGTATCTTCATAATCCTTTACAATAATTGATCCATAAACTTGTAATATAAGATCTATATAATTCATTTTATTTATGCATATATAATTTTATGGTTTTCCTGTCATTATCTTATCTTTAATATATTCTTTCTGAGCATCACTATATATAGTTAATTCATCAGGGAATATAATTCTACCATTATATGATTTCGCAACAGAATCAATAGTTTCATCATTAAACTTTGGAAACATTATTATATAGAATTCCGTATCCTTTTCATCATTATAATCATCAATCAATTTATTAACCTTATCTAATTCTGATTGATCATTAGATGATAAGTATGTAGATATTGCTTTTCCTAAGTCTTCTATTTTATATTGTAATTCAGTTAAACTGTGATAAGGAGTATCCTGACTAATTCTTGTATTAATACTTTCTATAATTTCAGATATTTTCTTACCACCCAAAAATTCTATATTAGATGGATCAAATGCTGAAAACATATCAGAAATTGCATTAACGTCAAAGTTTCCATCTTTAATTTCTCCATTTGCACTTTCAATAAAAAAATTCTGAACATCTTTAGGAAGTTCAAAAAGTCTAACTGTATTAGATTTTTTTCCGTATATTCTAAAATGTCTTAAAATTGTTTCAGCCCTTGGATTATTTGGATGGGTTTTATTATATTCAATATTACTTAATAATACATTTAATAGATTCATGATAAATCATACATTATTTATTATATAAAAATAAACAATTTGATTTTATTATTTAAAATTCTTTCTAATGATTTTTGTAAACTCATCAATTAAAGTCTTAATCTCAAATGTAATTCTTGAACGATTATAAATAACCCAGTTTCCTTCTCCATATAATGAATCATTCCAACCTGTAAGTTTACTATTAATTCCTGCATTATGTCCTAATGCAATAAGATTAAAATATGTTGGTTGTTTAACGTCATTACGAAGATCATCAATTACTTCTTTAATCATATTAGCATTAGCAATATAACAAGAATCAGTAATATTGAATACTACGATTGGAAGTGATGTATATCTTTTTACATCCTCAGCAATAATTCTATAGCTTTCTGCTTCATTCTGTCCACCCTGACTATTTCTGTTTCCTAATGTATATTTTGACTTAAGAGTGAATGGATCCAAATATCTATATACACAATCTCCATGACCATATACAAAGAACTTAATTTTTGGATAATCCTTAAGAGCTTCATAAATCATAATTGAAAATGCAGAAGCTAATTCATTAAGTTTATCGCAGGTCATTGAGCCTGATTCATCAATTGCGAGAACTAATGCATATTCAGGATCATTTGATTTAATTACAGTACGTTTCTGAACATATACAGTCTGTTCATTGCACATTGCATTAACCAAACGATTTGAATCTAAAGAACCATTTCTTCTGAACCTATCAGTTTTGATTTCGTAGCTATAGCTATTTGGAATAATCAGTTTCTTTGCATAATTAATATAATTCTTTACAGTATTCAAATACTGATTATAATGAATAGGATAATTGGTATTGACCATATGAACATCCTTAGAAATTTTCATGTGTATCCCAGGAATATTATGATCTTCCAAAATATTATCATTATTATTTTCAGAAATCTTGGTATGATATACAATCATTTTCTTAATGTTTGTACATTCAGATTCTGATGAAATATCTTCATAAGTATTTAATAAAATTGCAATGATTCCATTTCCTCCCATTTCCGAAGCTTCCTGATTCTTAAAAATATCGTCATCTTTATCACGAATTTCAACTTCAGGATCATCAGAATTATCAGTGTCATCTGAATATTTAGGTTTATTATAACCTTTAGAATTATTGTTAGATTCTCCTTCAGTTTCTTCTTTTTCAGAATTATTGATATACTCTTTAAGTAATTCGTAAATCTGAATAGCAGCTGCAGTAGTTGATCTTGTTACAGATTCATTTTTAATATCGAAGCAATCATTATCACTTACGATATATTTGATCTTTTTGAAAAGATCCTCATATTTAATTAATGATGATTTCTTAATTGAAGAAAGATATTTTGGATATCTAATAATATAGAAAAATATTGCCAAAATTTCAGATAATGTATTATTTGTATTTGAAGCATCCTCTATATATTTTTCAAAAATCTGATACTTCAGCTTACTCAAGAAATTACTATATCCAGGGAATTTATTGCAAATCTTCTCCTCAATAAGTTCATCTTCCAAAACATTATGAATATGATGAACCAATTCAGGGTACTTTGAAATAACTGAACTTAAATATGTAAAGTCAGTATAAAGGCAATGACAACTTTCATGGATTGTCATACCGATTAATCTATCCATTTTATCATATGCATCATCTACAGTTTCAATAGTCTTACCCAAACCTACCTCAATTGTAGAACCATTCGTAGATGCGGTTTCATTATCCTTTGATAATCTGAATGAAACGTTATAAAGACCCATTGAACGTAACAGATCTTTCATTTCAGAAATGATCATTGAATTATCATTACAGATACGCTCAACACGGTCTTCATTATATAGAAATCTTGAGTACTGCTTTGATGGAATTTTTACAAAACCAATCTCAAGATCTTCATTAGTCAAAATATAATCCTCATTATCGCGATTGTACCAATCAGTTGTGTATATTGAAGGAACATTCATTTGTTTGATTTTTTAATATTATATATAAAATATAGATACAATATTAAAAAAATTCAATATTATGGTTTCTTTACATTACATTCTACAATATCATAATTACTTTCTAAATAATTATTAATAGCATTATAAACTTCATCAGTAAGATATATTTTAGTTCCTGATGATAATATTGTAAAATAAGATTCTATTAAAGCTGGTTTTTCACCAATATTAGAAAGTATATAAACTTTTAATTTTTCCATATACTTCTCTAATATTGATGAATCTATATTTTCATTAAAATTTGGCTTATATAAATTACCATCTATTTCAAATTCTATAGGGTTACTATATATATCATTAATATAACCATTATATGCATTATCCCAATCATTTAATTCTGATTGATTATCTTCTTTACCCAATGCATATATATGTTCAACATTTATAATTAATCCTTCACAAATTTTAAATAGTTTCATACTCCAACATTCTGTCCAAATTCTTTATCAGAACCAATTCTAGTTTTCATTACATTTTCTTTAGTTGGTGTAATTTCTTTACTAGCTTCATACCCATATTTATTGATGACGTCTATAATTTCTTTTAATGCATCATCTGAATTTGAATATGCGTCTTTTTCGTTCTCAAGAATCAAATATTTATCTTTTAATTGATTATGTTCTGTTTCTAATTTTGATAAATCATTTTCTAATGCTAATTTCTGATTTTCATAATCATCACAGATCTTACATAAATTATCATACTTATCTTGAAGCTCTTTGTTGTCTTCTTTAAATTGAATACATAAAGTATTTAACGCATTAATTTTTTCATTAGCTTTAATTTGTTCTTGTTGTAAATCATTATACTTTGTATATATATCTGAATACTCATTATTCAATTTATTATAAGTTTTATTAAGTGCATCATGTTCCTTTTGAAGTTTATCGTAAGCAAGTTTATTGTCTTCAATATTCTTTAATAATTCAACTTCTTTTTCTTTGCGAGCTTGATATTTTTTCTTAAATTGTTCTAATTCAGCAAACACTTCATTATATGTATCTTGAAGAACCTTATAAGCTTTATCTTTTGATTCAATATTTTTTTCTAATTCCTGAACTTTTAATTCATAATTATCACATTGTTTACTTAAATCATCAGAATATGCTTCATTTGATTTACGTTCATTTTCATATCCTTCAATTTGCTTTTGTAAATTTTCTTTTTCAGTAACTAATGCATTCCATTTTTCAGTAGATACAACTTCTTCTTGTGGTGTTCTATTGATTTGATCTTTTAACTCTTCATTTTCTTTAGTTAACTTTTCAATATTTGCTTTCTGCTCCTTAAATACTTCAACTGCTTTTGCTAATCTGGCATTAAGTTTTTCATTTTCCTGTTTTAACAAATTAATATCTTCCATAATTATGTAATTTAATGTATATATAAATCAATATAGTTCATATGTAAATATTTTTTAAAAATCTTACTTATTTAATTTACTTTCTAATAACTTTATATTATCTAAAGCAGATTTATGATTAGGATTAATTTTCAATATCTTTTTATTATATGCAAGTGATAAATTAACATTACCTTTTGAATATGCAATAACACCAAGTTGTAATAAAGAATTAATAGTACATATAGGATCATATCCAAATGTTAACTGATTGATTGGTTCATCAGTATTTACACACATCTTATAATAAATTTCGGCAACATCCTTTTTATTTTCTCTCCAATAATATGATGCTACCTTATAGAATAAATCTTTTCTATAAATACCAATCTTAAATAACTTAAAGAAATAATCTATAAACTCAGGATCATTCATATCATAAAGTCTAAGAATAGCGTTAATCTTATCTAATCTATTATTCTCTTCAGATTCTATGCAAAGATGCAATTGTTGTTTTGCGAATTCATGAAGTTTGTTATGCATTAATTCACGACCAAAATAATATCTATTTCTTGCTGAAAATTTTCGTCCTTCTTTCTGCATATTCATAAATATCTCCAAATTTCTTGTTGTATGAACAACATTAGCAGGGCGTTTATGAAGAATTAAAGAACCATTTTTAAATAAATCATAATTAACTTTATGTGAAGTCGTATAACCGATATATTCATGTATCGGATCATTCCATTGTAATTTTGATGAAACTTTTAATAACGATGTTCTATTATGCGGATTCTTATCACCATCATAATATTGATACTTAACAAAATAAATATCTGCATCTTTATCATTAGAATCTCTGAACTCTTTTAATGTTTGTAAAAGTTTATCATTTAATTCATCATCACCATCACACCAAAATTGATAATCCGCTTTGCATTCATAACAGGTTAATGAATAATTACGAGCTTTAGCAAAATCATAACACCAATCAAAATGATGCAAGAATACATTATGATGCACCTTTATGATATCATTAATTATCTTAACAGTATTATCTGTTGAACCAGTATCAGTTATATGTACTTCATTTGAGAATTCTAAGAACTGATAAATAAGCTTCATTATAGTATGTTGCTCATTCTTAACAATTATGCAGCTGTCTATTTTCATATATTTAATTTAAAGTCTATCTTTTAATAAAAATAGAACTTTGTAATTAATTATTTTTAATATATACATAAATAAATATAAAATATTTTAATATGATATACATAAAGAAATTTAATAATGATATAGATAGAGAAAGATACATTAAAAATAATTTCGTATCTCCGCATTTATTTTTAGATGTTGAAACTAAGAACGTTAATTATTTACAGCATTATAAAAGATTAACTCATATAAGCAGTACACAAACGGGTGGACAATATATTGATTTAGGTTGTCATTTATTTGAAAATACTGATGATATAATCATAGATATCAAATTTAATATGAAAGGTGGTGGTAAAGATTATAATGCAAAATCTGGAGTTAATGGTCATAAACCATCAGTATTAATTGGTAGTATTAGTGAAGCAGAACCATTTTATGGATTTGTTGTTAGAAAAGCAGATGTTGGTAGTTCCGGTACATATAATGATAATTTTGTAACAATGTATACAAAATGGGAAATAAGTAATAGTGTTTATGGAAATTATAATGGTGATGCTAATACTAAATCAAAATATTATCCAACATATTTTGCGGGTAATATTTCTGGATATGAGCAAACACCAACAAATCAAATATATGAAAAAACATTTTTAATTGATAATTTAGACACAATAGACGGTACAACATTTAATAAAATGAAAAATTTGGAAACTGATATGTTTGCTATTTATAGAGATGGTGGTGGTGGAGCATATACTGATTATAATTATAAAATGTGGCGTTATTGTGAAGCTGATGTATATTATTGTAAGATAATGAAAGGCAATATTGTTATCAGAGATTTAGTACCAATGTTAAGAGTAACAGATAATACTCCTGGATTATATGATTTAGAACATAATGTATTTTATCCATCGCAAGGAGATCAACCATTTGTAGCAGGAAGCGCAATAGAATAAATATATATATATTAAAATATGAAATATATTAAAAAATTTAATAATATTTATGATTTAAATTCATTTAAAAATAGTGAAAAGTATATACAACCAAATTTATTAATGACATCTGATAAAAAAGTATATTATAATCAAAGATATACAAAATTAGAATATCTTGAAATTACTGACCATGATACTTATAATCATTATGTTAAATTAGATGGTACATTAGGAGAATATAATGAAACTGGTGCAACATATACATTTAAAGGTAAAGCATTATTAACTGGTGGTAGTAGTTATTCTGTTAATAGTAGTAATAATAATAATCAATATCATTTATTTGGAGATGAAGCTCAAACTAGATTATTTATCCGTAAACATAAAACGTCAAATTATATATATTCAACAAGAATATTTAGTAATACAGAACAAGATATGACATTTAGACAAGGTGATGGTAATCAAATGTTAGCATTAGATTTTACAAAAACACAAACATCAAATATATCAAATTCATCTAGCAATGAATTTTCAAGTCCATTTAAATCTACATTTGGTGAATTAGATTTATATATGTTTGGTTCATATAAAGAAAAAGATCCAACAGTATTTTCAAAATTTTGGTTTGGCAAATTTTATTATTTACAATTATTAAAAGGAAATGATATAATAATAGATTTAATACCAATGTATGATGGTAAATTAAAGCAATATGGTATATTTGATAAAGTTAAACAAAAATTTTATCCATTATTACAACATATGAAAGAGGTATCTTAAGATACCTCTTTATTTCAAATATACATATTTATTTTTTTCTAATTGCCGTTTTCTATATTCTTCATAAATTCTATCATATTCATCATAATCAACAATTTTCCAGTTATCATCTCCGTCATGACTATTAATCCATTCATAACATTGTTCTAAGAATTCTTTTAATCCAGCTTCATCCCAAGGAGATATTGAGTGCAATCTATATTCTGTTTCAAGAGTTTCATAATTTACAAAATGTGGTTCAAACCATACTTCCTTAGTTCCAAATAATCTTTTTTCTTTAACTAATATTTCTGGACAATACCAATATTTTGAACCTTCATTATGATCACATTTCTTTAATCTAATATTTTCTTTTTCTATCATACTTTTATAATATTTAGCTTTTATATTTTTTACCATTTAAAATATATTCACAGAACATCATAGCTGCATAGCATCCTATAAAATTAGTAGATGCTTGTACTGCTATAGCAATCCAAAGATCAACTTCTGAAATGAACTTAATGACTATTGCAGAAAATGTATAGCATATACAGTTTGCAAATGAAGCCAATAGTTTTCCTGACTTAATGACTAATATACTTCTAACAATATGAAGAAATACATTAGTTAATGATATGATAATATAAAGTAATAACATTAGAAGTTCTTTTTGATTCTATCTAATTCTCGTTTGCTATCTCTTTCCTTAATAGATTCACGTTTATCATAATCCTTCTTACCCTTGCATAATCCAATTTCTATTTTAATTTTTCCTTTCATAATAAACATTTTCAAAGGTATGATTGTGTATCCTTGATTCTGTACATCAGAAGTCAATTTACGAATTTCTTTCTTGTTCAATAAAAGCTTACGGTCTCGTTTTTCTTCATGGTTTGTAAACTTATCAGAATCATATTTAGATACATGAGAATTCTTTAGCCAAACCTCACCATTAGTTATGACACAATATGCATCTCCAATGTTTGCTTTGCCTGCTTTAATAGATTTCACTTCAGAACCTTGGAGAACTATACCTGCTGTGTAATTCTCCAAGATATTATATTCGTGTCTTGCTTTTCTATTAACTATTTCCATTTTAATTCTTTATAGATTTAAGTATTCCATTTTCAAAAATTAATGTTAGATCGTCACATAGAGACACTGAACCATAATATTTAATAAAACCAGAATCATATTCACTATCTGAAGTACGATCATAATATACTTGTCCAGGCTCAGCATTAATCATATTTATGACTTCTGTCATTGTAGAATCTTTATATATGAAATATGTCTTATGATTAAATATTACTGGAAGTAATTCTCTACCAGAATTTAATATTTCTTCTTTCTTTAATATATCATTCTTATAATCTTCAAATTTTTCTTTAATTGATTTCTTATCCCAATAAGCAATAATGCACATAATAGTTGCAATTACTGCCCACATTACTAAAATTATAATCATATTTTCTTCCATTTAAAATCCTCCTATATTATCTGTAAAAAATTTTCCTAATTGCTTTCTATATTTAATCTGTCTTATAGGAACCAACGTTTCTCCTATTATATTTCCATCTTCCACAATAAATGATAGCATATCAACTTGAAAGTCTCCATGCTTATCAATTAGTTTCTGAAGTCTATTTATCATTTTAGATGCTTGCATATTAGAATCCCATAATTAGTTTCTTAATTGTATCATATTCAGAATTATCTCCATACTTTGGGAACTTCTCACAGAATGAATAATTGATTGCTTCAATAAGTGAGAATCCATCAATCACAAGTTCAGCGCAATTAAGTGTTTCACGAGTTGAGATTGTCTTTGAAATACTATTGTCAAGATATCTTGCACGGATTGCATTTGCAACGTTTACAATTTTCTCTGCAATATTTTCAGAAATACCTGTACGGATATTCAATACCTTTGTCTCAAATGATTTAGGAAGGTAATCAACCTGGATCATCATAAAACGATTCTCCAATGCAATATCCAAAGAATTAGTACCTGAGTACTCAGAACCAATGTTTGCAGTCGCAATGAATGTACACTCAGGATGTACAGGAATCTCACGTGGGCCATTTGAATCTGCAATTTCTACAGGAAGCATTCGACGGTCATCCAAACATGGGAACAGAATATTATTTGTCATTACTGGAGCTCGACTTAACTCATCCAAAAGAATTACTCCAGGCTCCTGAATATCCTTAACGAACTTTGCATAATCAAACTTGGAAGATCCATTCTCCAAACGATGTGATCCAAGAAGATCTGTCAGAGGATCCATCATTGCGCCCATATCATAAATCCTGCATGGAATATCAAGTGCTTTACAGATTCGAATGATTACATCAGTCTTACCCGTACCTGTAGGACCTGTAAGCATTGTGTTCTTATGTCTCTTGATATTGCGAACCAAGATATTCCATTTTGAGTCCTCAATATAGAATCCTGATTCAATACCAGGGTTTGCATAGTTCTTCTTAATCTCAGACAGGAAATTCTTTGTTACCTCCTTCTTTTTCTTTGTAGATCCATCATACTTCTTCTTATAGTCAAAATCAGAAGGATCTATTGCCATTGAAGCATAATCCTCATCATTGCAAATACAGATCTTTTCGAAATTGAAAATATGTGTATTGGGATCATATGAATAGTCCTCTGAATAGAACATATTAGTATCATCACAGTGCTTAATGTAATTGTTTGTGTAATCGTTGTATCCGAGCTTCGAAGCTTCTACAATATCATCAGTCTTATAGATTTTATCTAGCTCCTTGATAAGACCCGATACCGGAGATATGAAATTCTGCGATTTGTTGATTTTAAGATAAATTCTAGGATTTCCCATATATTACATATATTTGTTTGATTTATTAATATATAGTTAAAATGTAAGAATTATTCAAAAATTTATATAATATTTATTTTTTATAAATAAGACAATTATTAAAAAGTATAAAAACTGCGATAATTTAAAATCTTTTTTTATTTTTATTTATATAAATATTTATTAATCTTAAATATGATATTTGGTAACTTAGAAGATGTATTGGAAAATGAACAGACTATAAATGAGGCTATTCAACAGAATTTCCAACAATCATACGGCAATATGCAAAAGCCAACAAAATGGTCAAAGATACTTGTTAAGCTTTCACATTATGGAATGAATTATTCTGATGATGTGTATAAGAATATGGTTGCATATCCTGCAGATAAAGCATTACAGCCTAAAGATGATGTAGCTTTACAACAAGTATTAATGGGATCATCAGTAAATAACTGGAAGGTAAAACCTGAAGAAGACAAATCATTTTCAGAAAAGACATTAGAGCAAAAACGTGATGTTCTTCGTAAGATGGCTATGCAGCCTGAACTTGAAGACATTCTCGATATCATGGCTAACGAATCTATTGTTTATGACGATGATGAATCTTATATCTGTACACCATTCTTGGACACTGGGTTGATTCAAGACTTAAACGAAAAGTCAGCTGAAGAGATTCGTAATGCAATGGATATAGCATTCTATAAGATCTATCTTTTGTTGGAATGGAAGAAATTTGCATGGGATGAATATAAACGTTATCTTATAGATGGTGTATTAGCATATGAAATAGTCTATGATAATCTTGAGAATCCTAAAGCTATAACTGGTATTGTAGATATTGATCCTAATACATTAACAAAGAAGATTAAAGATGGAACTACATATTGGATTCAGTTTGAAGGCAAACTTGGATTTGAACGTACATTACTTGATTCACAAGTCATATATATCAAATATGAAGATTCTGGTGTATCAACTCGTCAATCATATCTTGAACGTTTGATTCGTCCATTCAATATTTATCGTATCGTTGAACAAGCACAAGTTATATGGACAGTTACACAATCATCATTTAAGACATTATTTACTATTCCAGTAGGATCACAAAATAGAACAAAGGGTGCTCAAACATTAGCATCTTCAATGAATAGATATAAAGAAGACATATCATTTAACACAGAAACTGGTGAACTTAAAGTAAATGGTAAAATGAATATGCCATTTAATAAAGAATATTGGTTCCCAGAAAATGAAAACGGTAGCCCTCACCTTGAAACACTTGTTGATAATGGACCAATGCTTAATGATTCAGACCAGATAAGATATTTTGAATCTAAACTTTGGAAGATGTCAAAGATTCCTGCAAACCGTTTCGATAAGGAAGCTCAATCAACATGGTTTGGCAATGATCCAACACAAGCATTACGTGATGAAATTGATTTTTCAAGATTCGTAACACGTTTAAGAAATACATTTGCTGAAATATTACTTAAGCCACTTCGTATTCAATTATCATTATCAGTTCCAGATATTAAGAACGATAAACGTATATTAGATTCTGTAACTCTTCGTTGGAATTCATATAACTTATTCGAAGAAATGATGAATATTGAAATCATGACTAAGAGAGTAGAATTTATTGGAACTATGAAAGATAGCTTAGCAACTACTGATGCTGATGGTAATGAAGAATCATTCTTCTCACTTAAGTTCTTGATTATGAAATATCTTAAGATGTCTGATGCAGATCTTGAACTTAATGAAAAGTATAAGATGGAAGAAAAACTGGCTAAGAGTAATGGTGGAGAAGAGAATGAAGAAGAAAACGGTGCTGAAGAAGAAATGGGAGCAGAACCAGGAGGCGGAGAAGAAAGTGGCGGTGGAGCTGAAGAAGAAAGTTCAGATATAGATTCTGAAATGATGGGCGAAGTTCAACCAGAATCTCCAGAAACAACACAAGCATAATATTATGAAACGATTAACTAATACAATTAATGAAGCAGCCATTAAAGTTGGTGGTGCAAAGATAACAAATCAAGTTGATGATTATAGTAAGTATAATACTATAAATGAATTGTGTGATTCAGTTGATACACATTATATTAGTGATTATAAAGATTCTAATAAAATACGAAAGATTTTAGCAGAAAAGAATTTAATAGAACCTTTGGATTCAAAACAGAATGATAATTATTCAGGAGCAGTATTATATAAAGGTGGTCATTTAGTTTATTTCTTTTGGTTTCATAAGATGGAATATTTATGTGCCTTTTTGGTTTATATGCATAAGTATTTAGAAATATTTGATTACCATACAACATTAGATAATAAATGGCATTTATACTTTGATATTCATGGAGATCCAATGACTGGCGTAGAAAATAAAAGTACATGCTGGCATCTTGAATATCGTTGTAAAGATCGTAAGTTAGAAAAACTTGATAAAGCTATTGATGAATTCTATGAAGAACTTAGTAAGATAGACCCAGTTACAGGTCTTAACGAAAATCTTAATAAAACAAATTATTTAGAAATATTCAATAAGTTATACGGAAATGAAGAAGCTTAATGAATTTATAAATGAATCAAGAAAAAATCCTGTAGAAGATTATCCTAAAGTAGAAACATTAGGAATAGGAGAATTTGAAGGTGTATTATGGGGGCATTGTTTTCTTTATGAAAATAAAAAATATTATTCTGAAATAGGTTGGAAAAATATGTTTCCAAGTTATTGTAATATGGTAATTAATGAAAATGAAGCTTGGCCTCATCAAGTAGATAAATATCAAAGAGAAGATTTAAAGAAATTATTTGATTAATATGAAGAAACTTAAAGATTTTATAACAGAAGGATCATGGGGTTATGAACCATTACAAGGTGATGGACCACTTGATTTAAGAGGTGACTTATTTAAAGATATATGTGAACTTATATATGATAAGTGTGATGAATATAGTAAAAACACTGGATGTGCATGGTGTGCAATAGGTAATATTGAGCATTTCTTTGAAGAAGTTACAAAGATGGAAGGTTTCAAAATGGATAGTAAGCATCCTTCTGATAAATATTATTATTGGTTCCGTCTTATAGATCAAAAGAAAAAGAACATATTTGAACTTTATGATAAGTTATTAAATCAGTGTACTAATGATGATAAATGGATTGAAGAATGGGAAGAACATGATAAGATGAGAAAATCATTAAAAAAAAGAAAGAAGATATCTGAAAAGTATGCTAAACTAATGGAAGACTATATCAAAAAGGAAGAAGAACATAAATTACAACAAAATACTGCAGCTAAACGACCAGCAGCAGTGATATTTAAAAAATAATTAATTATGGGTGAGTTAGAAGATTATTATGTAGTACAAGGTATTGTTGATTACGATGATGATCCATTAAAAGTAGGTAGAATTAAATGTACTATTCCTGGAGTTGTTCATTCAACATCAACTCCAAAAGAAGCTATGCCTTGGATAAGATGTTTTAAAATGGGTGCATATCAGACTTTCAGTAGGCCAATTAAAGGTCAGAAGGTTTGGGTTTTGATATCAAAGACAAATTATAATGAATTTTGGTGGTTTCCATTTTTTGAAACTATTGATATAACACAATCATATATAGAAGAATATTATAATGAGAATTGTGATGTTCTTCATGCTCGTCATTCAGGTAATGGAGATTGCATGATGACATATGATGATAAACAAGGATATTTAACAAAAATTGGAGATGATCACATTAACTTAATGCCAAAAAGACAATATGAAGTTGATTGCGGTGATTGCAGAATATGTATAGAAGGAGATAATGTTTATCTTGGTGATAAAAATAAAGATACTAAAGAAGCTGCAGTTATGGGACAGAAATGTCAAATAATGAGAGGTGAGGTAATAAAAGCATTAGAAAATTTATTTAAAGCTGCGGCTCCAAATCCTTGGACTACTCATTTAGCTGAACCAATATTAGATATGCAAAAAGCATTTAACGCAGATATATTAGCTAAAAAAACATTTGTAAATTAATATATGGCAGATGAAATAAAAAAAGTTACAGAACCATTAGAATCAAATGATAACGAAAAAACTCCAGAATCACCTGATGGTAGATTGCAACCTCGTGTTCCTGCTGAAACACCAACTAAAGGTGCATCATTTATGGATGGTTTTGATACAACAGCGTTTTCAAACTTAGGAACAAATGCAGTTCAGTTTGGAGCAATAGCTACTGGTGCTGGAGCATTAACCGTTAAGTTGGCTCAAAGTTTTACAAATGGTGATATACTAGCAATGGCAGCAGATATGGCTGCTGATGCAGTTGGTCAGATTTCAGGAGAATGCGGTGCATTAATTGGACAATACGTAGGTAAGACTACATCATTAGTAGCATCAATACCTGGTAAAATAGCAAATGCTACTGCAAAAAGAATATCATCTCCAGATACAAAACATAATGAAGAACCAATAAGATCTGTAGCATATTATTTAGTTAAAAAAACATCAATACATGAAGATCTAATTAAAGCTGAAGAGGAAGCTAAGGAAGCTTTTAACAAAGCAGAAATAATTAAAAATGCACAGGAAAAAATTTCAAATGCAGTTAAGACTGCAAATGAATTTATCGAAAAGGCAAATGAACGTATTGCATATATTCAAAAATATGCATTAGAAGGACCTCAATGGGTTGCGGACCAAATGGATAAAACAATTAATAATGTTATAACTGAAATAGATAAACAGTTGACAGAACATTATAATAAATTGGAAATGAATATTAATACTTATTGTGATAACGAAGGTAAGCAAATAGGAGAAAAAGTAGTTCAGCAAACTAATAGTTTAATGAAAAACCTTGCTACAGAAATAAAAAACAAAAATGAAAAAACAATAACACAAGCTAATATTAAAGCTAAATCATCATTACAAAAAGCAAAATTATCAATTATGGGTTTATTAGGAATAAATATTCCTATAACTAAATAAGTACAGATTAATATGGCAAGTAAAGAATTTGAATACGAATATAATCCTATTAAGGAGCAAATAAATGGAAAAGAGGCTGAAAAGGTAATATGGTCTACTGCAGTTATTAATAAAGCATTAGAAGGCATTCAAACAGGTCAGCCGTTGAAAGCTAGTCCATTTTTAAATAAGAATACGAAATTATTAAAACCTGAATTAGTTCGTAAATATACTCAAGAAGAAATTGAAGATTATAAACGTTGTGCATTAGATCCATTATATTTTGCAGAGAAATGTTTCTTAATGACACCAACAGGTTTACAAGCTTGTAAGCTTCGTGATTATCAAAAAAATTATATAAGACATTTACAGCATAATAGATTTAGTATCTTCCTTTCATGTAGACAAAGTGGAAAATCTACAACAACAGCTATATATTGTCTTTGGGTTATATTATTCAATTCAGATAAATCAGGTCTTATATTATCAAAATCTGGTCCTGCAGGATTAGATCTTATTAAAAAGATTAAGGATATGTATCTTTATCTTCCTTATCACTTAAAGATAGGTACTATGAAATGGAATCAATCTGAAATTTCATTTGATAATAACTCTTCAATATCAACTGAATCATTCTCACCAACAGCAGGTCTTGGTAAAACAATTAACTTCCTTATTCTTGATGAGTTTGCTTGGTGCCCACCTAATGATGTTGAATTATTCTATAATAACATTATACCTACTGTTACTACAATTACAGATTCAAATGTATGTATAATGTCTACACAGAATGGATTTAACTTATTTTATAAACTTTGGAAAGGTGCTATTGAAAAGACAAATATATATGCACCATTTAAAGTAGACTGGTATCAAGTTCCTCAATATAACCCAGAAACAGGGCTTTGGGAAAAACGTACTGATAAATGGAAAGAAGATATGATAGGTGTATTAGGTTCTGTTGAAGCTTTCTATTATCAATACGGTACTCAATTCTCTGCATCTGATAAATGTTTGGTTTCTCGTGAACGTATTGCTACATTAAGAGATGATGCTATATTATATGAAGAACGTGATTTTGAATTAACTGAACTTTTTGGATTAGCATTACAATATCCAAGATATTTAGTATGGGACCCAATGTTTAATTTAGAAGATATTAAGACATGTTTCTTCTTAATATTAATAGATTTAGCAGAAGGTTTTGGAGGAGACTATACAGTATTCAATATATTTAAGATAATTGGTAAAGATCAATTCCAACATGTAGGATTATGGAGATCTAATGAAGTTGATCTTGAGCATGCAGCATTAGAATTTTGGTTATTAGCTGGTCAATTATTCAATGGAGAAAACTGTATGTGGTCATTAGAATGGAATACTTATGGAGCTTTATTCTATCGTCTATTAATGGATTACAATGAAGATGATTACGAAATTTCTACAAAATGGAGATTCAATATTGTTACAGATGGTATTGAATTAAGTAACTTCGTTCAATATAAGAAATCTTCAATGGATGAACAGATTATAGGTCGTACAGGTTCTACATCAAGATTCATACCAGGAATAAAGTTTACATCAGGAAATAAAGGTACAGCATGTTCATTACTTAAGACATTATTTGAAAAGGGACAAGTAACAACAAGAGATATTGTTACATTAGGAGAATTAGAAAACTTCGAAGATAAGAATAGTAATGGTACATATAAAGCTTCTTATGGTCATGATGATATTATTATGACGTTTGTTCAGATTCCTATGGTAATGCAAACTGGAAAATATTCATCATTCTTAGAAGATATTGAAGAAGCCCGTATATCTGGAATTATAAACAATAAATGGAATACCACTCAACAGCAAAGTATTGAAGATACTCCATTTGGCATGTTTACTCAAATTGGTGAAGGTTTCAATCAATTTGGTGTAGAAATGCCTATGTCTTAATGTGTAAGTATTTTATCTAATTTCTTTAATATATATACAGTTCCAATAAATATTAAAAATACAATAAATTCTTTCATTTTATTAAGTTTATAATTTTATAAATGTAGTGAAAAATGAAAGAATTTGTGTTTATATATATTGTACATATATTAACGTAATCCTCTATTTGCAAGAGTAGTGTTAAGAATCATTAAATACTTTTTATATTGATCCTTGTTAAGAATCTGCTTCATATAATTTATATTCATTTCTAAAGTATTATTTAACATTTTTTCTCTTGTAACTTCGGTAGTCTCATATTTGATATTTTCCATCTGTACGCAGAATATATTCATTATATCATTTATGCATTCTGCTTGATCTTTACTAGCATTAAGAGATTTTGATAACATTTCTGTGTTTACATTCATATTATATGCTTCAGCATTCATTGTGTTGTTTTCATTTGCGTTAACGCCTAAACAAAGCATTAAACTAAAAATTACTGTAAAAATTATTTTCTTCATAATATTATTTTCTTTAAATATATTTGTTTGTTAATTTTTTATTCTTTAATATTTTTATTTGTTTCAATGTCATATATAAGGATTTACATAAATACTATTAACACCATTCATATACGCATGATTAATTTTTTTTTTTAAATAAACATCTAATTTACTTTTCATAATATGGGTAATATGCTAAATATATAGCTTCACAGTAATTATCCCATATTTTCTTTAATAATGTTTTCATATCTGTATTCATTTATATTTTTATAGTTTATCTTTAAAATAAATTAATGATATACATACAGAAAATACACTTACAATAAATATTAATTCTTCCATTTTTACTACATTTTTGTTTTATTATTTCCGTTTTATATTATATAATTAAAAATAGTCTTAGAATTACGCCTAGATAATATTTCCAATAAGTTAATACAAAAATATGATAATTAATTAATCTATGTTAATTATATTAATTTAAATTAATCATATAACAATTGTTATCAATTTTACTAAGATATATAATTTTATTATTAATAAATGGTTTTATATAGGGGCAAAATATATAAAGCTAATTTAATGAACAAAATATTAAATTTTATAACATTTGGTATATTTAGCAAAATGAAAAAGAAAGATAATGATAATTTCTTTGTTAAGGCTACAAAAGAAAACAATAACATAAATCCTGTTTATGTATTTATGCTAGGTGTTTTAGCTGTTGGTGTCTTATTGTTATTTGTACCTGTAATTGGAATGATTGTAGATATTTGGTATAATCATACAATGACAATTAACTTATCTGATATGGCTGTATATGTCGGTGCGGTTGCTGCTATATTTACATCAGGAGGAGTTACTGCAGCTATAACAGAATATTCATATTCAAAATTTGATATACCACCAATTGATGAAGATGGCAACGATATGATAGAAACTGATGGAGAAGAAAAACCAACAAGAGGAGCAAGAAGAAGATACCGTAGTGCAAAAATAAAAGATTGATTTATATTATGATAGCTTCACATGATTCATTTACATACGATAAACCAGTAAATCCTTTACATAATTTAATATCTATTTTTTGGAGATGTCAAAAAGTAGATATTAAAACTCAATATGACTTAGGTGTAAGAATATTTGATATAAGAGTAAAATATTATAAAGGAAATTGGCATGGTGCTCATGGTGTATATGTTGCAAAAAATATAAGTTTTAAGAATATATCTGATATATGCAAGTATTTCAAAAGTACATATCAGGATGCTATAATTCGTATTTATTTAGAAGATAAAAGTAAAGACATCATTGATATATATTTAACTGAATGCAAAATTGCTTTAACATCTTATAAAGATATGATATGGGAAATTGGAATACATTATCCATGGACTGTATATTTTACAAATTACAATATGCCATTTGAAGATATTAAAGAATATTATTGTCATTTGTTCAATTGGAATCCTGATAGAAGTATTTGGTATAATATTAAGAATTTTGATTGGTCTTCATGGAACATAAAATTATATTCTAAAAAACATAATCCAGTATTGACTAATGAAATTAAAAATGATCATATAATACATATAATGGATTATGTTGGTATATATCCAAAAAAAGAGGAGAATTAATTCTCCTCTTTATTTATCTTAATATTTCTCCACAGTGTGGGCATTCCATCATTGTACTTCTAACATTCCTTCCACAGTTAGGACATTTATCAATTGTGTAATTTCCATTAGAAATATTTTCTTCTAACTTAAATCCACAATTAGGACAGAACTTAAATCTATCTTTAATCTTTATTCCACAGTTTGGACAATATTTTTTAGTTAAATCATTCTTAAAAACTGGCTTTTGTGATTCAGGCAAAATCTTAATGATCTCTGTTTTAAATGGCCAATATTCAAAATCAATATTTACTGTTTGAAATTTTTGATTTGAATAACTTCCCTTTTCCACTCTTCCAGTTTCAATAGATCTAGATCTTTTGGCACTTGTATTAATTGGAGTATCGTTTTTCTTTAATCCATCTAATGTTGTAGCAGAATATGATGCAGAAGTATCAGCAGAAGTACTACATAATCCTAAGCTTCTATCACCAATTGCTGCATTACAATACGTTGTTGGCTCAATTGATTTACTATATAAAATTTGATTAGGATTCCAATTATCATAACAAGTAATAGTTGTATTGATATATACTTGTTGTTCTCTCTCTTTAAAAAATTCTAATTTAATTTCTCCATTCTTAGCAATTGCTTGCTGAACTTGTTTACTATCACCATTTACTTCATAAGTAGAGAATAAGAATTTATTAGCTTCATTAAGATAACGTTCTAACCAAATTCTTTCACCTGGTTTTAATACCAAAGTATGACCCAATGACTTATTATCTATTGTTATATTAATACCAATAGTATATGTATAAGGATTAAAAACTTGGATTTGAAATTCTGAATTGTTCTTCATATAAACAATTCTTGAATATTCTGAATTTGAATATTCTTTAAGCAAAGACTTGTTGATGGCTAATTTAGCCAAATTTTGATTTGTACTCATAGTTTAAAATTTAAATATATTTATATTCAAATCCTTTAAATATTTTCGAGTCTTTAATTCAACTCTCAAAAGGTCTTAAACAACCTCAATATTAAAAGATATCTATTTTCTTTAACAACTATATCTATATATTATAAATATAGTTAAAAATAAATTTATTTTTCTAATTATCAATAAATTTAAGAAAAAATAACTGAGCAGTTGTTCTTATGGTTAACTACCCAGTTTTATATATTATAGTATGCCTGACAATATAAATATAGTAAATTAATTGTAATTATTTAAAAGTTCGTTAATCATATTTGCAGCATCGTAAGGATAAAGATCATTATAAGTTTCAATAATATGATTCTTATTCTTATCTAATACCTTAATATCAAATACTTTAAGATGTGAATATTTAACAACTAGTAAAGAATAACCATTATTGCATTTAAATGTATTACAATAAGAATCGTTATTCTTTACATAGTTTCTAAATCGTTCGTATAATGTTTTCATATATTAAAAAATCTTATTCTTACGAGTCTCAATCTTCTTCAGAACTTTATTCTGTTCTTTCTCAGTCATTTCAGATTCTGGAAGCCACATCAGAATTGCCTTCTCCATTGCAATAAACTGATTTTGCTGAGTTTTCATTCCATTGGCATATAAAGAATCATCAGAATGCTCCTGTTTCCAAAATACATTATACCAAGCTTCTTTATTGTTCTTTGGATTCTCAATCAGATCGCGAGACATCCACCAATCATACTGCTTCTTTTCACTAAGATAACCTCTAACGAAAACATCGAGCTCCTTAATGGCCTCATTCATATTCCAACCATTATACTTATTTTCACCAGTAAATCTCTTATAGAAACTCAATGCGAGTTGATCATAATCTTTTGTACAATAAGTAGATGTCATATAAAATAAATTTTAAATATTATATAAATAATATAGTAACTTTTAAATATAATTCAAATTTTATAAAAAAATGGAGGGTTTATTTACCCTCCAAATTTAATAGTTTTTCTCTTTTGAGTTTTTGTTTTATACTACAAGGAAAATCATTTTCATATATAGCTATAGCAGTAGTCTTATTGTTCAAATCTGGTTCATCAAACCATGTCCATTTGAATTTTGATGGGTCAAATCTCCATAGTAGTTCTTTCCATTTTTCAATATCTACTGAAAGATATATAAGATAATCATTATTCCATTCCCATTCTGGATAATCTTCATTAAAATCTTTATTTCTTTTAGTCTACCAATTATCTAAAAGCCATTGCGCAACTGCATGACCGCCTTGAACTGCTCCATAAATTGGATCTAAATTTTTATCAATTAATATGTATAATTTATTTTTCTCTTTCATAATCTTTACATGTATTTGCAATTATTTCTCTTTTATCTTCAGGAATTTCTTCACAACAATATTTATAATTATCGTAAGAACAACAATCACACATTAATTTATTTTTATAGAAATATTTTCTTTTACAATTATTACAGCTTTTAGGAGCTAAAATATCATTGTTAAAATTTTCTTCAATATAATGCATTATTTCAGAATATGCTGCTATACGTTCAGAATATGCATTATCATTAAAATATGGATCATTATAACGTTCTTTAATAAAATCATAAATTTTCTTAACTTTGTTTTCCATATTATTTTATTTTTAATGTAGCAAATTTATTATATGTTTCAATTACTTTTCTCTTAAATCTTGGAATTGCTTCATATTTCATACAATCACCACCACCTCCATAAGTCCATGAATTTTCTCCATGATAAAGCATTTTATAACATTTGACAATTTCATTATCAAGATACTCTCTTAACTTCAAATTATCAACTAATTCTTCGTTTTCAAAATCACAACCAATACGATGCTTAAATGCATAATAAGCAATATATTCATGATGTTGATGATATTTTCCATCTTTAATATATTTCTTAAATTCTAAAAACTGTTCTTTAGTTGTTGCATTAATTACAAAATCTTCATTTTCACGAGTATACATATGATTAAACTCGTCGCTCTTCTTTATTAAATCTAAAATATATTCTTTATCCATAATTATTATCATTTATATATTTGTCATTATATAATTCAAGTTTTCATCAGAATATTCAATATTATATTCTTGACATTTTTTCTTGTAATAATTCATTGTATTATTAATGATTACTTCTCCATGTGTCTTACCTTTATTGTCTCCATATTCAATTAGTTTATCCCAATTCTTAATAAACCAATCTTCTGGATCATCATCTCTGTAATACTCCTTGAATGAATGAATATCTCTATTAGCCCAGTATTTTAAACCGTGCTTAATCCAACGATAATAATATAAAAGATTATTGATTTTATACGCCCTGTGTTTAATTTCATCTACTATATCCTGTAAACTCTTTTCTTTAGGACGATTTATAAGTTTACGAGTTTTCTTTTGCTCTCTTTGTTCAATTGCGAGTTGAGCTATCTCAGCTTTCATAGCATTAACTAATGCGTTTCTAAATTCTTTGTTTTCCATAATTATTATAAAAATATTTATTTATAAAAAATTTCTGTGTTCAAGAAATAGAGTCTGTTCAAGAATTATTGAACACATAGAAAATATTGAACAGATTTTTATAAACAAATCTATTTACGGAAAACCTAAATCAAAAATCTACCAAAACTGTTTCATAATCATAAATTTAATTAATTTGTTATTGAAAATTTGCAATTTTCAAATTGCAATAATAAAAACGGGGACTTACATTATTCTAACCATTTCTGAACTAACCAAATTATAGTCAGGAGATTCGAACTCCCATTCTAAAGCCAGTGCTCCATGTAGGAATCAAACCCACCTTAAGTTGTTTTAGAGGCAACTGCATAAATCTCTCTGCCAATGGAGCAATTACATATATAATATAGTATGTTGGTACAATTATATTCAAAATAATTTCAATATTATTTTAAAAATATTTCAAATTGCAGGCGGTGTAGGATTCGAACCCACATGAACGGTTTTGGAGACCGCAATACTAACCATTGTATGAACCACCTAAATTAGACGAGTAAATTTGCGAGCTACGGACTGAAGAAACCACGGCTAGAAAACGCGGATTGCATTATCTCTTTGAGATTTTACTCTTCTGTTGCGTTGCTTCTTATGAGCTCTCACGATACTCAACTCCTTTCACTAAGCGACGCAATACTTGGATTACGACAACATGATAAGAAGAAGTCGACATTTGCTTATCATTTACCTTAGCCAATACTCAGAGGCCTGTACTCGTCTATATATTAAAAACTTCTTCTGGTCTAGGGTCATTGGATTACTATTCCAAATCGGTTCCTTGATTCTTCTCCGATAACCAGATATTCCGAGCGCCTTCATTATGAATATCTCTAAAACGGTAACCAGTCATTTAAAATACATGCGCATATTTCAAATAAATGAAACTCAGAAGTTTTATGTTGGGATGGGCAGAGTCGGACTGCCATTACCAGGACCAAAATCTGGTGTGATAACCGTTATACTACATCCCAATTTATGTGATTCGTAACTTAAATATTACATCCCAATTTCAATATTTTAAAAATTAAAAACCAATCTGTAACAATCTCATAAAGATTAACTTAATTAAAATAAAAAAATCAAACAAACAATGAGAAATAAAAATATGAAGTATCTCTACGATACAACAAGATTGGTTTGTGGAGCCACTGGTAGTCGAAACCAGGTGACCAGCTTGCAAAGCTGGCATAATAGCCACTATATGATGACCCCAAAGATCTCAGTTTTTATAACCGATAAACTGAGCTAAAAAATTACCTACACTTACGATTAGGAAACTCGTTTGAAATTAATCAGTGACGGAATACGTTACGTTGAGTCGCGAACTACTTTTGATGAGCCCCTTGGTCGAATTGAACGGCCATCTCAAGATTACAAATCATGTGTAATAACCTTTATACTAAAGGGGCAAAATTTCATTGTAACAATCGAAGAAAGTATTTTGTCTTAAATCTTATCCTTATAATATTGAAGTAACTCTCCTCTTCAACAAATGAAATATATCAAAAAATATGAGAACAACCTGAAAATTTCTCATTGAATTAGTTATGAGTCGTTCAGCATAGGTAGATAGGCTAGTTTAATAATTACCACAAAGCTTACTAATCCTCCTAATTCATTTTACCTATCGTTTCTACTTACGTCAGGTACGTGTCCCAATTACGGGCTCGGAGTTGCGGGGGTTGGAATCGAACCAACACAAGCATTTTCTGTCTCAAGGTTATGAGCCTTGCATCTTACCATTAGACTACCCCACGATATTTGTTGCGGTCGTTGGATTCGAACCACGTTTCAAGGTTATGAGCCTTACGAGCTACCATTGCTCTACCACCGCGATATATATATATTAATAATAATTTAATTAAGTAGGGTGTGATGGACTTGAACCACCGACCTTGAAGGTATAAGCTTCCTGCGCTAACCTACTGCGCCAACACCCCAAAATATTATGCGGTCCCTACGGGATTCGAACCCGTCTGAATCTCCTGAGTGACAGTCAGGCGTCCACAACCAAAGCAGACCCAGAGACCTTATTTAATTTTATCTTTTTTATCATATAAATCAATAAAATGGTTTCCATATTTATTAATTACATAATTAATATAGAACTTTATATCGTTTTTATATAAAAATATAACATCTTTATTATATTTTTGTTTTGCTAAAGAATTTTTTGATTTAATACCTTTAATTTCATAAATTTTATCGTCGATTTTAAAATCAGGATAATAATTATATTCTTTATTATCTAAAATATATGTTCTTTTTTCTGTGCATCTTTCAATATTAATATTATGATCAATATAATAAATAACAAATGCTAATTCCCATGATGAATCACAATGTATACCTTGATACCAACCTGATTTATAATTTCTTACAGAACCTTCTTTAAATCCTCCTAAATTATATTTCTTATTTATTTCAATAAAATTTTCTGATTTAAATTGTTTACGACATTCATTTGAACAAAAATGTAATTCAGATTTAATTTTATATCCATATTTAGTTAATTCATAATTTTGAATAAATTGTTTTCCACAATATTTACAAATACTTAATGGAATATCATTTATATTTTTATAATATGTATTTAATTGTAATGGTCTTTTACTTCTATTTTGCATTGCAATTAAATTATTTTTATGAAATTTTTCTGATTTTTTTACACCATTACTTATTTTTTGTTTTGTTTCTTCTGAATGATGTCTTGTATTAGCACAAGATCTACAACAAAAATATTTATCTCCTTTTATTGGAAATTTTGTTTCTTCTTCAATAACTGTAAATTCTTTTCCGCAATTCTTGCATTTAACTTTAAATTCTTTTTTCATATTACTAATATAGTACTTTATAATTAATAATAATCAATTGAACCCACTAAAATATTAAATTTCAAAGAAAAAATATATCCATCATGGCTTAGCCTCAAAGATTTTTCTCATCGGACAAACCAAAACCATTGAACAATGCGCGCCTATTATTTCTCCTTCGGCCCTGTTTTAAATGCTGATATATTTTATTAGTTGCCACTGTGGGGCTCGAACCCACGACCCCGAGCTTAAAAGGCTGAAGTAACTCTTATCTTCAACAATATTTCTATGTAACTAGCGACAAAAGTATATGTTACGTGCTCTACCCAACTGAGCTAAATGGCAATCTTGTAGCGGTCATGGGAGTCGAACCCATTATTTGCAGGTGCTAAATCCCTGCCGTGATCATTTCCTAAACAAGTAACTTAGTTCCTAACTTTATCCCGGGCTTGCTTGACCTTTAACCTTGTTTATTTCTTGATGCTGTTAAGTACCTCTTTCAAGATTGCTTACCCGTCGATAAGTAACGCCCTGATTCTAAGTCTTAACACAGTCCGCCGACACATCAAATTGGAAATTTATCCGTTTCACTCGAACACTGAAGTTAATTGTTGGGAACGAAGATTCGAACTTCACCTGAGGCGCGCAAATACAACTCTGTGCTTACCATTACACCAAATCCCGATTCTTGCAAGAATATGCGCGCCCTATAGGATTCGAACCTATGTTGGGGATTTCTCCCGATAGATTAACAGTCTATTGCCATCGTCCACTCGGCCAAAGACGCAAATTGTTGGGTAGGGTGGACTCGAACCACCATCTCTTTCGATTACGACGAAATGTACATTTAAATTTGAAGTAACTCTGTTCTACAACATCATTTCTGAGTAACAACGAATAAAGTCGATAAAAATTTGTTTTCCTTTATACTTCTACCCAATATTGAAAATATAAAATTTTCAAAATTTTATTATTGCGGCGACGGTTGGAGTCGAACCAACTTTCCTTAATTTGACTGATTAATGCTTTGAAGTAACTCTAATCTACAGCATTCATTACGAAGCAACAGCGAATAAAGTTTTTTAAATTCCGTTTAGCTACGTCGCCATAAAAGCGAGTTGTTTGAAAGACTGATTTACGGGTATACGTTCCCAACTTCCCAATCCCCGAGATCACCAGGCTCGGTTTGGTTAACCATATTTTGTGGACCAGGGAGGAATTGAACCTCCAACTCCCCGTCAGGTGTTTTCGCCATTATTACTACTGGCCCGCGGCCGTCGCCGCCTTGCGGGTAGGGCTGGACTCGAACCAACACTCTTTTGTTTAACAGACAAATACATTAACCTTTGAAGTAACTCACGATTCTACACTACCTTACGGAGAACAACGAACGAAGTTTTAAATCTTTTTTTATGTTACCTACCCATAATGCGCGCCCTGAAGGAGTCGAACCCTCATCTACTGGGTTTGGAGTCCAGTGCCTTAACCATTAGACCAAAGACGCATAAACCGGTATTTTGAGACCGGTAACTCACAGATCCTTGCCTTTTCTGGGGATCTGCTCGCGTATACCAGACTGCAACTTTTAATCAACTGACATCTGCTCCTCCGCGATACAAGACCTACTCATCAGTTTTGACACATATAGGATGCCATCCTATTTCTCGTCGTATTGTGCCCGATACTAGTCGGTGCGTTACTCCAACTGGTGTACAGCGGGTGGGACTCGAACCCACATACACCAATTACGTGGTTAATGTCAGTGTATAAGACTGTGACGATACCGCTGTAAATAATATTTTAACCCACCTAGTCTTCCGTGATATGGTTCACTAAACTATCCTCCGGCCTCGGATATTTCGCGAGTTGTACACCTCCTAATACCTGTACCACCATCGTAATCAATTTCCTTTGCTTTCACCATAACCTGTAGATGTAACCCTACTACTCACATTGTACTCTCATTGATTAACTCCGTCCTGATTAAAATATTGTTGCGGAAGTGAGAATTGAACTCCACCACTAAGGTTATGAGCCTTGTATGCGACCTACACACTGCTTCCGCGATATTGTACCCCCACAGGGACTCGAACCCTGATAGATAGATTAAGAGTCTATTGCATGAACCCTTCTGCCATAGGGGTAAATTGTACGCCCTCTGGGACTCGAACCCAGGACCCACGGATTAAAAGCCCGTTGCTCTCCCAACTGAGCTAAGAGCGCAAATCTCCTTAATCAAATAAATTCATATCGGAATTTTACCGAACCAAAGTGTTTCATCAAAAACTTAGAATTGAGATTTTACCTCATTGATTAATTTGATTTGTAAAACCATTGTGCCTTCGAAGGAATCGAACCTCCATACTTACTCCTATTAATTATTACTTATCCGCGGTTGTAATAATCTTCGGTTAGTAAGACCGCCTTCACAGGGCGGTACGGTTACCAATATACCGTAATAAACCAGCATAGTTAAGAATTGTTTGTGCCGCCGGTAGGATTCGAACCTACTTACTGCTAGAGGCCAATACCGAGATTTGATAGAGCAGAACGGTTTTACGGACCGCTTCGGTTACGTCGGCTTGCTATAATTACTATCATCTTCGTTATAGCAATAATAATAATCCTTCATAACTCTTAACTTTTAAATTTATTAATAATATTATTGTGGGGGCTGAGTGAGTCGAACACCCCGAGGCCGAAGCCAGATGATTTACAGTCATCCCCGCTACCACTTACGGAATAAACCCCCAATAAAAAGTAGAAACTCCCAGTGTTTCTACTAACTGCTAAACGTATTTGTACTTAGGATTAGTTTAGATTCAACCAAATCTTTACCATGATGGTAAAAATCCCATCTATAAAGGGGATGGTTATATTCCCAATCGCTTTTGAGTTTTACCCTTTTCTATTAAATCTATTTTCACAAACAAATTTAATAATCTATCTTCCATTTCTTCCCTTAATTCATTACAAAATGTTATAATGAATCGCGGTCCCTACGGGATTCGAACCCGTACCGTACGGATCGACAATCCGACATTGTTACCGTTCAACCAAGAGACCAAAAGCTTCGGTTTGACTTATAAAGGATAATCCGTTCTGTTATCTCAAGTAATATAGCGTCAAAGTAGTTACCACGGACTTCTACCGTCATTACTTTATCATTATAAGTACTTATGGATAAGATATTTAATATTTCGAACTATCAATATCAACCGTAGCTGTAAATTTCTCCATAAGTTTTGCATGGCATGCAAGAGTGGGGCGGCAGAGAATCGAACTCTGGTTGGTAGGATGTAAGCCTACTGTCCTGGACCACTAAACGACCTCCCCAATATATGTACTCCGGCAGGGATTCGAACCCTGGACCCGATGCTTAAGAGGCAACTACTCTAACCAACTGAGCTAACGGAGCATTATATTATTTGTGCTCCCACTGGGACTCGAACCCAGACCTCGAAGATTAAAAGTCTTGTACGCTGACCAATTAACGCCATGAGAGCAAATTAGTACCCCCTCAGGGATTCGAACCCTGGATCCTCGGCTTAAAAGGCCGCAGCTTTACCAACTCAGCTAAGAGGGCATACACAATAAATTGTATTAAACTTAATAATAATTTGCGTTTAATTTTGATTTAACGTGCATGCTTCTAATTGGTTAAACTGCTTAATACCAATTTCTCTCAGGAAACATACACAACTAACGTTTTCGTTTCATTGTTTTCATATGTTTTAAATTTTATATTTATAAATTATTAATTTCTATTTGCGGTCCCTACGGGATTCGAACCCGTACCGTACAGATCGACAGTCTGACATTGTAACCATTCAACCAAGAGACCAAATATCTGTCACCTAAATGATCTAAAATAATAATATGGCTAAATTGTAAGCTCTTTACTCTTCTTGCCACCCATTTACTGGAAACTCTCTACTTGAGTTACAAGTTATTTCCACACTCATATTATTGGTAGCTCGAGCGGGACTCGAACCCGCAAGGGCCTTACGGCCCATGGCATTTTAAGTGCCACATGTAGACCAATTCCATCATCGAGCCATCATGGATGAACTTAGCATTTTCGGACCACGGGAAGCTCTTCATCCTTTCAGTTGTCAATTCAACACTCAAACCACTCGCGTGCCCTGGGGGATTCGAACCCTCGGAGGTTATTCACCTCGGTTGGTTAACAGCCAACTGCCTTAAACCGCTCGGCCAAAGACACATAAAATATTTGCTATCAATAAGGAATTGAACCTTTCCTCCGAGGGATCCCGGTATGCTACCATTACACCAGATGATAAATTACTTCTGCAATAAGTAATGATTTGTTAATTCTCACAGTTACTATTCTTCCATTAATTGCAGCTGGAGTTTTCACTGATATTGAATTAGCCATGTTCAGCGCTCCCGGCAGGACTCGGACCTGCGACCCTCTGATTAACAGTCAGATGCTACCACCAGCTGAGCTACAGGAGCAAAATTAAAAATTGGAGAACCGTTCTGTGCTGACCAGAATATAGTTAAGCGGTACAAAACCGAACCTTAACTAGCAACCGAGCCGACCTCTTAACGACACCTATGGGAAATAGGAAACGAATCGCAAATGTAATGGTTTTATTATAACATCCCAAGTTTTTTATTTTACATTACATTAACCATTTGTGGAGCTGAAGAGAATCGAACTCTCCCACAAACCTTGCAAAGGTCCATCGCCTGCCTTGGAACATGCAACCCCAAATAAATATATTCTCAAGGGAATCGAACCCTCTTAATGCATTTTCTCCGAGCTTAATCCTGTATGTTTCAACATTTAGCAGCATGTCTGAACCAACCTCCCAGACCAGAAGAATATATTTGAGGTGGTATTCAGAATCGAACTGAAATCGTCGGGTTACAAAGCCGAAATAATAACCATTATACTATACCACCAAATAAAGATGCTGTGCTGAGGTCGTGAATCCTCATCCAATCACTTAACCCAACTAATCATTCATCATAACCGTCGGTGGGGCACGAATTATCACATTTAATTTACTCAGGTATGTTCGAACTTTATACCTTTTCTAACATCTTTGCAGGTCATTAGGGAATCGAACCCTAAAGGTGAACAATTTCATCGACAGCACCACCTGTTTCCGAGTACTTTTGCCTATAGTCCATATTCTGTACAAACGGTTGGTAGCCTCCAGACCTCCAGCTACAGCTTATCGGTTTGACCCATATTAAAAATGGCCTCATCAAAAATATTATTCCACATCGGCTAATACTTATTTCAATCTGCTCCTGTGGTACTTCCTCAGCCAAAATTATGAATGTTGTTCCAACTTATTAAATAGTCTAACTACTAACATCGAAGGCATTCATATTAAGTTCCTAATATTGGATTTACACCAATGACCTCTCTGTTACTTCATAGGCAACGATGAGCGCTCTTATAATATCTGAGCTAATCAGGAATTCTTAATGATAAGGAAATTCTGTTTACATTACTGCATATATTTACTGAACTATACCGCTGAGGTGCTTGGCATCTCATTGGCAGTGGTTTTCCACCTAACCTCTTCCAAATCAGTTGTTAATATTAAAGTACATGCGATTTTATGCTAATGACCTCTGTCCGTACTGATTATTTACCTCAATAAAGCAATCTCACCAAATATTGGCTTGGAGGGGTCCTCCGTGACGCTACCCACATATATCTTTAATATTTTTTATTTTATTGTACCAACATGTCAAAGAACTCAATTTCAAAAATCTAAATAATATCTTTTCAAATATAATTAGAATTTGAATATTATATTAATAATATAGTTCTTTAAAAAATAATTTCAAATTTCTAAGAAAAAATTTATAAAGAATTATTTATTAATTTTGTACCTCAACTTGGATTCGAACCAAGACCCAATTAAGGAAGCATTTTAAGTGCTCTGCGTAGACCATTCCGCCATTGAGGCATATAGTAAAAATCCGGTACTATTCTCCTATAATGTTCATTTAAGTGTGAATCCTTGCTCTACATGTGGTGGGTCACTTTACCCTGATTTTCAAATTCCCATGGAAATTATCAATCCCTCATATATAGTACCTTTGTACTTTTACAAATTGTCTTTACATAATATATCAATTATGTGAGTACATTTAACCTACGAACAACTTGTGGATTTATTTTTCTTGAGTTCAAAATTTCAAAGAACAATTTATGATTTCGTTTTACAAATATAATATAGAAAATATTTTTAAAATTTCAAATTATTTCAAATTTTTTTCAAAAAATAAAGTGGTAAAGTTTTTTGACCTTACCACTTGCTTTATGATATTTCTATGTTATATTCTTAGTTATCCTTCAGTATCATTTGCAAGTGGCACTTTACATAATATCGCATCATTATTCCAAGCATTATCTAATGTTTGGTCTAATTGTTTCTTATATGTATTATACACTTGTTGCATGATTTATTGCTTTATTTAATTTATAATAATCACTTTTTTGAAAGTGGTTTAATTTATTTAATAATAATTTAGAAAAAAGTTAAAAATATTTCAAATTATTTCAAAATTTTTTAGTTTTAATTCATTATCAAATTCATTTTTATATTTTAGATAATGATCTTTTATCATATATGTTTTAGTATCTGATAAATAAGAAGCCCACCAAGCAAAAGTTGACATCCCAATGATTCTTTCTTTACATAAAGATAACAATTTAAAATCCATAAATAAATGATTGTGGACTAAATAGAAATTTTCTAATTTTAAAAGTTTCTCATAAATACTACCAAACCATAACTTAAACATATAAAGATTATCTACAAACAATAAATAATTCTTTTGTGGATTTGATTTAACCAAATCATATAATTGGTTATGTATAAAATGTCTACTTAAATTTGAAAAATGCGTTAAATTTCTAAAATGTATTCCAACTGAATTATTTAAATCAAATTCAAATTTTGGTAATTCAAAATCTAAATTAAATATAGATTTTACAAATTCAACATCATCATTCCAATATTTAGTTGATTGCCTATTACCAAATATTATATAATAATGTTCATTATCTATGAATTTTAACTGATCGAAATATTTTCTCCTGTATTCAATTGGTTCATGATATTTAATAACTTGATTATTTAATTCTATTTTTTTAGCTTCTTCAAATGTAATTAAACTATCTCCAAATAACCTAAAAAAATAATTATAATTAACCATTAAATGATATTTCTTTTCTGATTTTGGCTCAATACAAAATTTAAATTCATCATTATGTATTTTTGCAAAATATTTTCCACAAGCGATTTCATATAATATATTGCCGAATTGTCCACCAATATGTGAAATGACCATTTATTTATTGTTTTTGTATTTTTTTATTAGTTTATCAAAAACTTCATATTTCTTTTGTGATGGGTTATTATACCAAAAGAAAAATTTCTTATCGAAGTTGATAGCATCATACCCATATTTATTAAGCTTAGGTATTTTATTCATTATATATTCTTCAATAGTCTTACATCTAAAATGCTTAAGATAAGCATTATCATCATGTACTTTATAAGTTTGCCAAATATATTTAAATTGTGCTATTTTACCATCAGAATCATATATTTCTAAATTTTCATTAAGTGGTGTTGGGCGATGTGGTGATTTCCATTCATAATCTTTTTCATGAACATATTTACAATTTAATATATTCTTGATATGCCTATTTTCTCCCCATTCTTTATAACTTATCGCACCTTTAGGTGTTCCTTTTGTACCCCAATCTAAATGCTTATGCCTAAATCTTTCTATCAATGGTCTTGAGTCATAATATAATAAATTATTATCATCCATATTTATCCAATTAATTACTATCATTCCAGCATTACTAAAACATTCTTGAGATATATAATCTTTAATATTTGTAAAGTTTTTTAATACTAGATATTCATCAGGATCAAAGAAACAACACCAATCATAATCTTTCAATCTATTAGAACAGCAATCTCTGTAGGCCATCAGAACTTCTTCTCTGGGCATATGATAATGCCATTCTATCTTCTCTACATATCCTTCATGTATATAATCATCAATAACATCTTCAATATGGTCTTCATCAGGATCATTAGTATCATACATAAATATGTGGTCAACTCCAAGATCTTTATAATATTCTACGAATTCCCTAATATATTTATTTTCAAGTCTTTCTATACAACAAAGAGCTACTCTTAATTTATTTTCCATTCTTTTCTTTCTTTTTTTTGTCGTTTTTATAAAGATTCAATAAATAGTTACTATAAATACCATCATCCGATAAATCAGTTCCTTTTTTACAATAACTTACAAATTTATGTAATGCTTCTTCAATCTCTTTTTTATGTTCCATAATATATTGCATTTTTTCATAAGAATAATAGTTGTATACAAAAAAATGCTTTGGTTTAATTCTTGTCATATCTTTACCGGCATAATGATTTAAACCTGACATTATTTTTTGATTAACAAATTCTTCTATTGTCTTAAATTGAAAATGTTTTAATGCAGCATATTTAAAATATTTAACCTGTTCATCTTTGAATAATCCTATAGATCTATATTGAGGACCTAATATCATATTATGCTCCTTATTATTCTTTACTATCCAATCCCAATCAATTACATTACCAAAAACATCACAATTGATGATTTTTCCAATATTATATTCATTATTATATATATTGTGAGCCGATGATATTTTTACATCTAATCCACCTTTAATAATGAACTTCATAGAAATATTTCTATTTGAAGGTGTATATCTACATCTAGTAAATCTTTCATTTAAAGGTCTTGGATCATATCTTACCAAATCATTATCATCAAAATATTGCCAAAGAAATGAAATACTATTCATTCCTTTAAATTGTGGTAATTGTAAGAACTTTTGGATATCATTATCGACACAAGGTAAATTCAAAAATTCATCTTGGTCAAAAAAAGCAAACCAATCATATTCATTTTTCAATAATTGATATACTTTATCATACCAACTAGGTTGTACATTAGGTTTTCCTCTTATATTATCTATTTCAACAAATCCTGATTCTATCCATTTTGGATCTATTGAATCTTCAATTCTTTCTCCGTCAACATCATTATTATCTCCTAATAATATCTTGTCGAATCCTAGTTTGTAATAATATTCTACAAACTCTTTCATATAAAGATTATTGTTTTTAATAAGAGTACAAAGAATTATTTTAGGTGTATTTTTAAGCATATGTTTTGTGAATTTAATATTTTCTTGTATTTTTGAACGATCAATAATTTGATAGTCACTAAATTGTTGTTTCCAAATGCAATATTGTAATCCTAATTGATCTCTACTACTATATTCATTTATGAATTTCCACCACAGTTCCATTAAAATATTTAACTCGTCATTATGATTTTTCCTAATAAGAATATTATTATGAGTTAATCCTAAATTATCAGGAAATTTATCTTCTCTAAATTTTCTTAATGTTTTAATTACTTTTAATGGATGATCTTTATGAATACGCATTACTTCTTTGGCTTCATCATTGACATTATTTCGTTTTCCGTGAGGTTGAAGATAAAATGCCTTTTGTGTATTATTGATTGTTTCTATAATGTTTTTGAAATCATTTAAAATTATACTATTAGCATCAATATAAATAGTATAATCATATTTTTCCAATTTTTTTAATTTATTAGGAAAAAATTTAATATATCTATTAATCTTATTACTTGGGAAACTTTTAACTTCATTTGGTAAATTATAAATTTTCCAAGTTGAATTTAATGGATATATATTATTCGTAAAACAAATATAATCAATATTAGGATTTATACATTTTGGTTCTATAAGTTTGTCATAATGATTATCTGGAATGCATGTGTAAATTGCTATGTTCATATTTTGAAATAAAATCTTTATATTCTTTATATTTTTTAATCAAATCATTTTTTTGCTTAATATCATGCAACCAACTTTTATCTAGATTAAAATATTTCTTTACTATTTCTCTATTAGTAAAAAGAAAATTACTCATATTATTTGTAACCCAAATAGAATACATCATAGAAAGTTGATCTCTTAAAGAATAATTAACAATTTGATCCCAAAGAGTTTCCATAATCTTTATACAATTAGGATTATTATGATATCTGAACAATATACAATTATGGCTTAAACCAAAATCATAAGGAAATCCTTCTTCATGATATTTACGGCATTGCATTTCTAAAATATTTTGGTCATCTTTGTTTTGTTTTGAACATGCAAAAAATTCTTGATATGTACAATTTCTTTTGTTATGGGGCATCAAATACAACGGAATATTATCATTACTAAATAATTCTTGTTTCATCATATTTAAATCTCCAATAGGTTTCATAGAACCATCTACATAAATAGAAAAGTCATATTCAGGAAATAATATGTGTGGAAAAATTTTAATATATCTATTTTGACGTGAATTATCTAATCCTTTAATGTTATCAGGTATTTGTCTAATTTTCCATTTTTTTGAAGTTAAATTAGGATTATCGGTATAGCAAATATAATCCCAACCAACAGTCATATAATCCGGATCTTTTAATGTATCGTATTGTCCTATAATACAAGTATAGCACACATTTTTATTTACATAATTTATCATTTATTAACTTTAAATGTATTTATTAAAAATATAGAAAAATAATTTAAAACAAAAAAAGCTAGTTATCAAATAACTAGCTAAATACATTTAGGTAATGTCAATTGCGAGTACCCCTACTCCGATTCGAACGGAGACCCAATTAAGGACAAGGTTTGAGCTTGCTGCGTATACCATTCCGCCATAGGGGCATATCATATTGGTACAATAAATTTGATGAGTAGCAGGTTATCGAAGCCTGCTCCTAAGAAATTCAACTTCTTAGTTTCCACGTGTCTATCTAGGTTGAATCAAAGAAAGACATACTCATTCTCAGACAGTTTAATTCAAACTGACAAACTTGACTGTGCGGATAGTGGGATTCGAACCCACACCCAATTAAGGACAGTGTCTTAGGCTGCTGCGTCGACCATTGCGCCATATCCGCATTATATATTTTCCTCTTATAGGAGATCCTTGGATTAATGAGTAACGATAACCACTCATCCTATAGTCATCAGAAAATATTTTTATAGTAGTTCATTTTAACCGTTAAACTTACTATTAAACTACGGTATCGTCTTTGTTGGGCTGGTCGGAGTCGAACCGACGATCCCTTGCTTGTAAGGCAAGTGCTTTAAACCACTAAGCTACAGCCCAATATAAATATGCTACCTCTTACACCATTCCCTGATTTACACTTTCACCTACAATGTTCATGACCATTAAGGAATCCCTCCATATAGAAGGCGACACAGGGAATTGAGATTCGAACTCAAACCTTTCGTTGGGACACCGGGATTCGAACCCAGAACTTCTGCTTCAGAGACAGATGTGTTAACCAGTTACACACATATCCCAATGATACCGGTATTTTGAGACCGGTAACTCACAGATCCTTGCCTTTTCTGGGGATCTGCTCGCGTATACCAGACTGCAACTTTTAATCAACTGACATCTGCTCCTCCGCGATACAAGACCTACTCATCAGTT